>Ga0316229_1001376_pt1 | contig 25120 bp, 30 predicted proteins | sample TBH18023metaG_FD_206011 | JGI IMG/M metagenome (GOLD analysis project Ga0316229, IMG submission 206011) | Freshwater microbial communities from Trout Bog Lake, Wisconsin, USA - TBH18023 | ecosystem: Environmental > Aquatic > Freshwater > Lake > Hypolimnion/Profundal zone | place: USA: Wisconsin... | reverse complement strand
TTGCCAGAGGTAAAGCACTAATCTTATCGGAAGCTGGGGCCACATTTGCTCCAATTCCTCAAGAGCCTTTTCCCATCCCTCACAATGGATCATCCACGCTAGAAATTGCTGGTCTTCGGCGTCCAGTAAAGTCCATCCGCGCTCACCCAAAAGGGATGGCAATAATTGGCTTCGACTTAATTTTTTAACGTCTGTTTCCACTGTTTAACACAAGCGATCTCCCATCCCACCAGCCATGAACTCAATTCACCCCAGCTTTGAAGCGACCGTCTTAATCCTGCTGCTCATTATCGTCTGGCAAACACAGCGCATCCTAGACCGTCTCAAGAAGTAGGAAATCCGGCCATTCATCTTCGCAAAGCCAGCATTGTGCGGCCGTCCTTTCGGGTGGCTACCAAACTATTTTTCAATGTAGCCCATTTTCGGTTTGACGGATCAGGGGTTCCCCGATTGACAATGGCCTCGTTCTTTCGCGGTGCTAGCACACCACAGGCAAATTTTTGTGAGAGTAGCGCCCGCTCTCTTGCTTCGATGACCCCGGTTGATGTGCTAGCATCGCCGGGGTCTTTCGTTTTACGCCGCGGTCACGAACGAGCAATGCGAGGAACCCACTGAACCGCGAGAAAGCCCGCTCGCAGTAAAACGGGCCGCAGGGGAATTTACGGTTCACAAATTCCCGCACGCTTGTTCGGCGAGGTTTTCAGGCGTGCGGGTCAGGAGGCCGAAGATACGGAACGGGGGGCAGCGGAACCGGCGGTGAATCTGCGAACGAGCAACTGACCGGAAACGGCCAGAAAGCCTCGTCCGGCCCGGAGGGCAGGTTGAATCAGGAAAGAATCCGGTCAGGGCCGGGGATGCCGCAGATGCCGGAACCTAGGCTTGATCGAATCGTCGAGGAACTTGCCCTTGGACTTGGCGAACATGAGCCCTTGGTGGACCATCGGCGGCACGTTAAAATAGTCGTAGGTTTCGCCGGACTTGAACGCCACCTGCAGATGCTCGGCCTTGGGATCATAGCCGACGGACTTCAGGTTCGAGGACTTGACCGGGGTTGACTGCAGGAGGGGGAAGGGGTTCATTGATCGGTGCGTCACCATTCGCAATCGCCCTCGGACACGAAGATTTCCCCGCTGTGGCTGACATATTTCGTGACCCAGCCATAGGGGCCGGTCAACAGGCCGTCGGGGCCGATTTCAATCACGCGGACGGGGCAGGAAAGCGAGGCGCGGATCACGATGCCTCCCTCCAGCTTTGTGCCGTCGAGGCAGACGCGGATCATGTCGCCGGGCTTAGGGGTCACGGCAAAAGTTCGATCACGACCTTGGATTTGCCGACGGATAGTTCAGTCTTGCCCGTCGCGGTGAAGGAGACGCCGCCGACGGTGACGCGGAAGGAGCGCGTGCGCTGTTCGCCGGAGGGCGGTACGACCGGCGCGGTGACTTCGGGTTCGGGCGTCAGCGCCGGGGACGCTGGCTCCCCGCGCACCGCCTCGACCGCAACCTTCGGCTTGGCGTCGGTCAGCGGGCCTCCGCTCATGTTCAGTTCCTCGCCGCAAATCGTGCACCACAGATGCTTGTTGTTCAGGGCCGCGCGCTGGAGCGGGCCACCGCATTTGTAGCAGGCGCTCATGCCGCCTCCACCGCGTACACCTGCTCCGTCGGAACGATGTCCACGTTCTCGCCGTTCAGGATGAACTTCATGTAGCCGAGTTGCGGCGGGATGTGGACGACCGCCCCCTCGGTGATGCCGAGATGATCCGAGACCTTCGTGCCGACGAGCAGCACCTTGGCGCGGATCAGGCCGGTCATGACGTGGATTTCGGGGATGATGATTCCGTCCGCGATTTTTTCCGCCGCGACGCGCTGGACAACCAGCCGGTCGCCGATGGGGCGGAATTTCGTGAGCTGCGGTTTCAAGGACTTGATGGGCATGGCGTGGATTTGGGTTTCTGCGCGAGCAGGTTGTAAACGTGCGAAAGGGAAATGCCGAAGTCGGCGGCCAGCGCCTTCGGGGTGAGCGGGGAGCGGCGCAGCGCGGCCACCTGCGCCTCCGTCAGCTTGGGTTTGGGTCCGGGCTTCATGGCGACGCCCCGGAATAAAACCGCTAGCGGCTTGCGCGTCAACAATTCTTTGTTGCTTTTGCGGGCCAGCTGCTCAATCAGGAGAACCGTGAAAATCAAATCCACGATGATTTCCAACAAGTCCACACAAGGCGGGAATCACTCGACCGAAGGGTCGGACGAATCTATCAAACACGAGGGCGATCAGGAGGAACGCTTCACTCGCCACTCCGTTGCCAAAGGCAACCCCGGCAAGTTCGCGGTCAAACCCGAGTTGCCGTACGACAACAACAAGCTGTCCGATGCCGTCGAGGCCGGAAAAAAGTTTAACGGGCAGGTCAAGTTTGAGCCCCATAACGCACGCAGCACGGCGTACGGCGAGTTCGAGAAGCACCCCTTCAAGAAGTCGGACCCGGCGATGTGCAAGTGCTGACATGGCCTTTTCGTCGAAAAAAGCCCCCGCCGTCCCGCTGATGACGAGTTCGCATCAGCAGCATTCCGTCCTGCGCGACGGGGGCGCCCTGACGGGTTCCAACATCGCCGTCCGCCATCCCGGCCTGCCCGGCCCGAACATGATGGCCCCGCGCCCGGATCACGCCGAAATGCCCAGCGGTGCAGTGTTCTCGACGCCCCCCGGTGGCATCATGGGCGGCCTCGCCCCGTTTCAGAACGCGAAGGGTGCCCAGATGGGCGACTTCGACCCCGGCGTCAGCCCTTCCGCCCGCAACCCGCGCAAGCCCTACAAGCCGTAGGCGCCGGCCCATGAAGGCCATTCGATCCAACACCGTGACGGTCGCCATCCCGACACGGCCCGAGGTTCCAACTCCGGCGATTGTCCGCTCCTCCCGCGGCATCGCCAATAATGTCCAGCAGGGCTACGCCCAGTGGCAGCGCGGCATGAAAAACCGCGCCCGTGGCTAGTCATCCTTCAGGGAAAATCGAGTGCTACGGCCGGCTGTACCCCAAGGGTACGCTGATGCTTGCGGTCGAGCTAGACTGCTACCGGGTGAACTGGCCGCGGGAGAAGGGCGGACTCGGGGCGGAGGGGCATTTTCGCAAGGCGTGGGGGATCATCTGGCCCAAATTCGAGCACAATTGCTGGACGGACCTCATCATTTCGGCGTGGTGCAATCACAAGTACATCACGATTATTGGCCACCAGCGCGCCAGCAAAACCTACACCATCGCCCACTGCGTCTATCTCGACTACTGGGCGGACCCGGCGGTGACGCTCACCTCGATTTCCACGGTCACTTTTGAGGGCCTGCGGCTAAGAATGTGGTCCGACTTGTTGAAAGCCGCGGAGAGCAAAGTTGTGCCCGACCCTTTCATCATCCGATCCACAACGAATGAGTGCCGCGTGTTCCCGGCCGAGTTCAAGGGGATGGCCGGCGAGAAATATCAGATTCACGGCATGTCGATCAGCCGCACATCGGACGCCGAGGGCCGCATCCGGGGTGGCCACGCCACGCGCCGCCGCATCATTCTCGATGAGGCGCAGGACATGGCCAAGGCCATTTTCGACGCCCTGCCGAATCCGATGTCCGCGCCGGATGCCAAGGCAGTGTTCCTGTCGAACCCCATTGAGCGCGTGTCCGAGTTCGGCGCGTGGTGCGAACCGAAGGACGGCTGGACTTCCGTCAACGAGACCGACCTTCACTGGGAAACGAAAAAGGGCGGCGTCTGCCTCCATCTGGACGGCCAGCAGTCGCCCAACATTCAGGCCGGGTTCACGAAATTCCCCTACCTCCTGACCCAGCAGTCCATCGACGAAATCATCACGGCCCACGGCAAGGACAGCGTACAGTATTGGGCGCTCGTCCGCGGCTGGTTCCCGCCGGACGGCATGGTGGCCCGCGTGTTCCCGTCGTCCGCCATCGAGCGCGGCAAGCAGCCGATGACCTTCGACTTCCAACCCCAGCAATGCGCGAGCCTCGACGCCGCCTTCGAGTTCGACAACTGCGTCCTGCATCTGGCCGACCTCGCCATGCCGGTGTATGGGGAAAAACAATACAAGATTTGCGGCAAGGAAACGCTCGTGTTCAAGTTTGACGCCTCGCTCAATTCCGAGCCGAAGGACTACCAGATCGCCCACTGGGTCATGGTCGAATGCCGCACCCGCGGCATCCAGCCGAAGCACTTCATCATGGACACGACGGGCAACGCCCGAGGCGTGTTCGCCATCCTGCAGAAAGAGTGGTCCAAGGACGTGCAGGGGGTGGACTACGGCGGGGCGGCGACCGACCGCAACCTGCGCGGAGACGACCAGCGGAAATGCTCGGATATTTATAAATGGTATATTTCGGAGCTTTGGTTCCGTGCGAGCGAATGTGTGAAGGCCGGAATCCTCGGCGGACTCGACAAACTCGACCCGCGCACCATTGAGGATTTGTCGATTCGCCGCTACGAACTGGTGCAGGGCACCAAGACAAAACTCATGGTGGTTGAGCCGAAGAAGGAAGTGAAGGGGCGGCTGGGCCGGTCCCCGGACTTTGGAGACGCCTTCGTGCAATTCGGGGAATTGCTCATCCGCCTCGGCACCGTCCCCGGCGGTGGTCGTTACCTCGCCCGGCAGGCGCAGTCCAAATGGGAGGCGCAGAAGGACCGCGCCAAGCGCGTGAACGCTCGACAGGCCGAGGCAAAAGAATTTGCGTGGTGACTTATGGCACTACTTGGATCACCCCGGACCACGCCGCCCGACGGCTGGACCTATACGCAGGCCGAGACCCAGACGCGCATGGAGGACATCGACGGCCTCGACGCGCTCGGCGCCATCGTCGTCAAGCACCGCCAATATAAGGGACTGCCCCGCGCCACGCAAGAAGAAGCAGAATTGGACATCCAGCGCCAGATTTGCGCGCAGATGCCGCCGGGAATATGCCGCGCCGAGCCGGGCGAGGACTACAAGCCCATGCTGGACCAATCGCGCCGGCTGACCCTCGACAAGATTCAGTCGTTCTCGCAGGCCATCTTTGAATGGGTGCGGACGGGCGGTGACTTCGTGGACGAGGAGGAGGCGCAGCGCCGGGCGAAAATCTGCCTCGGCTGCCCGTTCAACAAGGCCCCGAACGCCTGCGCCTGCTCGCCGCTCTGGATGCTCATTAAGACCCTCGTGCCGAAAAAACGGCAGATCGACAACCTGCATGTCTGCGGAATTTGCGGATGCGTGAACTCGGTCGCCGTGCTTATGCCGTTGACTGTAATCAAAGAATCGTTACGCGGGAGAGACCTTACTTATCCGAGTCACTGCTGGAAAAAAGTCATAGATGGCCTCTAAGAAAAAATCCTCGCGCCGGAAGCCGGTGCGCCCGAAAGACTGGCTGCCGGTTTCAGCCGGAGGCACGACATCCATCCCGCAGGACGGCGAACTGCTTTCGGGGGTCGAGGACATGCCTTTTACGGGTCCGACGTGGGCGAACGACCGGCGCATTGCCGACTGCAGCCAAGCGCGGGAACTGTTCGTGCGGCTCTACCTCGAAAATCAGCTCCGCGCCCAAAGTTTTGCCCAGATCAGGAATCAAATCGAGGGCGGACGACCTTTCGATCCTGATGCACTCCACGCAGCCGGGGAGGACTGGAGAACCAACGCCAATTTTAACGACGCCCGTTCTGCCTTCCGCCGCGCCTCGCTGCCCTACTGGAAAATGGTCCATGAAGTGCCGCAAACCATGTCGATCAAACTCTGGGGGCCGTCGCCGGACTACCTCAAGTATGCGCAGATCATGGCGCAGAACGCCGACCGATTCCTGAAGGACTGGGGGCCGGAATACTTCTTTGAGTTCATGGGTCGCACGTCCGATTACGTGATGTACGGGCCGGCGCACGCCATGTTCGAGGATGAGGACAACCCGCGCTACAAATGGATGCCGTCAATTCAGGCCCTCGTCCCGAAGCGCACGAAATCCAATGTCGAGACATGGGAGTTGTTTTCCTACAAGGGTGAATTGACCGCAGCCGAACTCCTGAAGCATATCAAGGGTGGCGCCACGCAGGAGGACGGCGAGGCGACGGCCCGCACCGCCGGCTGGAACCCCGACATGATTAAGCAGGCGATCAAGATGGCGGCGCCGGGGCCGGCGCAGACTCGCTATTTCGACCCGAACTTCTGGCAGGACATGATCGTGTCGAACGACCTTGTGATCGGCGGCGTCTGGCCCCCGGTCGCCGTGGTCCATATGTGGGCGCGGTCCAGCGACGGAAAGAAAATCCGCCACTACATTTTTACAGAAAAGAGCGACGTGCCGGACTACCTTTATGAAAAGGATGAGGTCGAAAGCGATTTCCGCCGCATCATCCCCACGTCATTCTGCGAGGTCGGGTCGAACGGCCTCTATCACGCGGTCAAGGGCTGGGGCGTCCTGAACTACTACTATGCGACGACCATCAACCGGGCGAAGTGCCGCATGATCGACTCGGCGACGATGGCGATGGCGATGAACTTCGTCCGCAGCGAGGACACGCCGACCGAATTGCCCCCGGTCGAGAACTATTCGGCGATCAACATTTTTCCGGTGGGGCTGAACCAGCTCCAATGGTATCCGCAGGGGTTGCAGGCGGCAAGCGAGCTGGTCGGCATCCTCGCTGAGAACCAAACCGAGAACAATTTCACCTACAACGAGCCGCAGAAGGACATCGGCGAGACCAAGACGGCCAAGCAGGCCATCATCCTCTCGAACATCCAAAACGAGATGAGCACGGCGACTTCCGCCATCTTTTTGTCGCAGGAGGGCCGGCTATTCTCGGAGATGGTGCGTCGGCTGGTGAAGAAGTCCGACAACCCGGATGCGAAGAAGTTCAAGAAGCGGTGCGAGGCGGACGGCGTGCCTGACGCCCTCTGGAAACTGCTGGAGGACGAGGAAATCGAGATGACCGTCGAGTGCGGTGCCTCGCCCACAATGGCTTCCCCGGTCGCCCGCGAGCAGATCAGCCAAGCCCTGATGACCGAAATTATGAACCAGCCCGATGCCAACCGCCGGGCGATTCTGGATTTCCGCGTCTCGACCTTGGCCGGGGCCAACGCCACGCAGACCTTTCTCCTGCCCCCCGGCAGCGATTCCGCCCCCGCGGCCCGACGCGCCGCCATCATGGAGAGCGCGGACATGGCGCAGGGCATCGTGCTGGGCGGGCCGCCGCTCATGGGTGTTGATCCGTCCGATTCGCACATCGAGCATTGCGACGAGCACCTGAAGCCGCTGGAGGCCATCGTCCAGCAGGTGCAGGCCAAGCAGCCCATCGACCACGGCCACATGATTGCGCTGCAACTGACGCTGCCGCATATCCAGCAGCACCTTCAGTTCCTCTCGACCAATCTGGTTGATCGTCCGCAATACAAGGCCCTCAACGCCCGCTTCATGGCGGTCGGTTCCATCGCGCAGGGCTTGATGAAACGCCTTGCGATGGCGCAGCAACGGGCACAATCCACGGGCCAACCCCTGCAGCCGCAGGACGTGCAATCCGCGATTAACTCAGGAGGCCAATGAAGAAAGGCGAAAAGAAAACCCCCGAAATTGTGTTCAACCCCTTCGACAAGCTTTCGCCGAAGGAAAAGGAGGATGCGCGGGCGCTGGTCACGAGCCCGCTTTACATCAAGCTCCTCTCCATGGTGCAGCAGTTCCGCCCGTCTTCCGTCTGCAAGTTGGGCGGCTCAACCGAGCGGGACGCCTTTTCCAACGAGCGCGCCGCAATCCGTCTGGGCGAGATGCGCGGCTTCGACCTCTATCAGCAAGCCATTTTTTCGCTCCTCACCGACCGGCCCAAGCCGCCGTCGATTGACCAAGCGACCTATCCCGAGTCCGGCCGGGTGGATGCCAAATTTGGGGAAATCTCCCCTGAACAGAAATAACCCATGAGTGCCATCGCCGAACCCACCGTCACACCCGCAGCCGCCCCGGCGGCTGCTGCGCCCGTTGTCCCGTCCAAAGGCCCGACCCTCCCGTCGGGCGTCACCCTCAACAAAAATTACGATGCCGCAGAATTTTTCGAGAAGCACAAGGCCGCGAACACCCCGGCCGCTGCTGCTCCTGCTGCGGAACCAAAGCCGGCCGACGCTGCCCCAGCACAGCCTGACCCTGCTGCTCCTGCGGTCGCTGCCGCGCCGGAAAAGAAAGCGGACATCGGAGCCCAGCTAACCGAGCAGTTTTTGCCGGAGGCGGCCAAGCCGAAGGCCGAGCCCAAGCCCGCGGATTCGGCTGCCGCCGCCGCGTCCGAGAATCCCGAGGACAAGGTGCAGCTCGGCAAGGAATATTCCGCCCCCGCCCATGAGAGCTTCAAGACGATCAAGGGCATCGCCAAGGAACTGCGCAACCAGCTCACCAGCCGCGACCGCGAACTGCAGGAAACGCGCGCCCAGTTGGAGCAGGTCAGGAAGAACGGCGTCGCCCTCACGGATTCGCCGGAGTTCCAAGCCCTCAAGGCCGAGCACGAGGCCATGTCGAAGCGCCTGATGGTGCTCGACCTCGAAAGCCACCCGAATTTCCAGAAGGAGTTTGTCGCGCCCAAGAACGCCGCCGAGCAGGAGGCGAAGAACATCCTTGCCGCCGCCGGAGTGACGGATGTGAACCTCGACGCCATTCTGGCAAAGGACGGCATCGAGTTCCGCAAGGCCGTGAACGACGTGTCGGGCAAACTCAAGAGTCCGCTGGACGTGACCGACTTTGCGACGGCGATCCGCACGGCGCAGTCCCTCCGGCAGAAGGCGCTCGCCGCCGTGTCGAAGGCCGGCGAAATCAACCAGACCCTCAAAGCGCAGACCTTTAATGGCTACAAGACCGCCTTCGACGAGACCTATCAGGAAACGCTGGGTTCCATCAAGGTCGCCGAACTGACGGTCCCGCCCGGCACCGCCCCCGAGGTCGTGGCCGAGGCCGAGGCGTTCAACGCCGCCGTGCGCGGCCTGCGCACCGAGTCCGAGAGGATTGCGCTCGGCCAATCCACCCCGAAGGACATCGCCCGCGCCTCGATCAAGGCCGCCGCCTATGAATTTCAGGTGAAGCACGTCATGCCCCTCGTCCTGAAAACCGTGAAGGCGCGGGAGGCGCGCATCGCCGAACTGGAGGCCAAGCTGTCGGGCATCGCCGCCCGGAACCCGAACGCGCAGATGCGCGGCAATGCGGGCGATAGCGGCGGGGTTGACCCGAGCAAGATGAACCACAAGGAGGCGGCGGAATACTTCGCCAGCCGGGGGAGCGGCACCTGATGCAAGGCAGCATGTTCAGGAACGCGGACGGCTGGGTGAACGATCCCCTCTCGGGGATTTTGCAACCATTTATGAGTTCCCTCATTCCGGCGGTCTTTGGGCCGCAGAATATTCCGTACCTGAACGCGGTCACATCGCTGACCGGCACCGGAACCAATGCGCTTGCGGCGGTCCCCACTGTCCTCCTGACCACACCCTTCATCGTGAAAATCGCCGTCACGGGCGACCAAGATTACATGCTGGTGGCCGGCGTGAAAACCGGCTCCGGCTATCTGGCCCCGAACGACCAAGCTTCCTCCGGCAAAACATGGATGTCCCTGAGCTAAGATGAACCGCTTCACCTACGGAGACTTGCAGCCCGAAATCGCCCGCATTGCCGGCGCGTCCGGGATGCCCGTTTCCGATGCCCGCGTGATGGCCTACACGAATTTGGCGACACAGGAATTGATGAACGAATGGGACTGGCCGCAGCTCATCGTGCGGATGAAGTTCAAGGTCACGACCAACCGGATCAACGTCCCGTCGGAATTCGACCGCATCATCTCGCTCATGGTGAACGGCGTTCCACTACCCATGCAGTCTCCATGGTTTGAGTTTGTCGGCTACGGCCCCGGATTCCCCAAGGTGTATGGCGCAACCGCCGAATATCTGGACCAAACCGAGTTGCAGCAACTGGAAGGGGTGCTCGACAAAGAACAGGTGGCGACCTTCGAGGACATTCCCTCGGACGGCACGGTCTATTATCCGACCGTGACCTGCGCGGCGAGCGAATTGGTCAACGGAGTGCGCCCCTACATCATCATTCAGGGCTATGACCAAAACGGTCAGTGGATTCGCACGCTCGATGCCGCCGGGTCCGGCGCCTATATCGACGGCGTGCAACTGGCCCTGAACGGCGACGCGACGCCGTTTTCGACCTCCTCGACTCAGGCATTCTCGCAGGTCACGGCCATCCTGAAGCCGGTCACGAACGGGGCGGTCTCGCTCTATGTGACCAATGCGGTGAACAACGTGGTTTTCCTCGGCCAATACGCGCCCTACGACACGCGGCCCTTCTACCGCCGCTATTCGATCCCGAACCTGACCTACGGCACGACCTACTGCATTCTGGCGCGCCTGCGGAAACGGTACACGCCGATTTATTCGACGGGCGACTTTCTCCTGATCCCGAATTTGGCCGCGCTCTCGACAATGGTGCAGGCCGTGTTTTTCCGCGAGGCGCAGAATTTCCAGTTGTACGAGCAATACAAGGCTTCGGCGGTGGACATCCTGAAAAAAGAGATGACGGCCTACATCGGCAAGCAGGCGCAGAAGCCGCTCATCACCGTGAACGAGGGCATGGGCATCCGGCGCGACGGCAACTATATCCTGTGACCCCCGATGTCCGACCGCGCAAATTGGGCCGCTCTCGCCCCGGTCTCCGGGCTGCAAAACGACGCCACCAATCAGCCGGCTGACGGCGACGCGCTGGTTTGGAGCGAAGCCGACGGACGGTATGTTCCAAAGGCGATTTCGTCCAGCGGCGGAGGCGGAACGCCAACCGGGACGGCGGGCGGCGATTTGGCCGGTACTTATCCCAACCCCAGCCTGAAAACGATTGGGTCCGGGGCGTCGGCCGGAAGCGCCACGATGGCACCTGTCATTACGACCGACGGCAAGGGCCGCGTAATTGCGCTTTCCCAAGTGGCAATCACGCCGACCGGCAGCAGCCCGACGGGCGCGGCCGGTGGCGACCTTGCGGGAACCTACCCGAATCCTTCGCTGGCCGCAATCGGATCGGCGGTCGGCCCGCTCCCGTCCTCGGCGGCGCGGGTTCCGGTCGTCACGGTTGATACCAAGGGCCGCGTCACGGCGCTGACGGATGAAGCCATTGCCATTTCCTATTCGCAAATCACGAGCGGAGCCCCGACCTCACTGCCGCCCAACGGAAGCGCGGGCGGCGGATTGGGGGGCACTTATCCAAACCCCTCCGTCACTCCCGCCGCCAATCTGGATACAACCGCCATTCACACGGGCGCCTCAGCCGGTGGAGACTTGGGCGGCACTTACCCCAATCCCACGATTGCGGCCAAACTCCCGACGGGTGGAGTCAAGTTTGCGTATCTGCGAAAAAACAGCGGGACGGATTACGATACAGTCTGGTCCGGGCCGGATGTCCTGAACTTGTGGGAATATGGCGGCGATCCCACGGGAGCGAACCCCACGGCGACGCTCGCCGCGCTGAACGCCATGATTTCGGACATCATTGCAGCCGGTGGATTCAAGACGCTTTATATCCCCGACGGTAATTTCAAGATCAACGGACAACCGTCAACTTTCAGCGGCGTAACGAATGTAACGGTCTGCGGGAATGGCTGGAGTTCGGTCCTGACGAGCACCGTGACCGGGGCCGCCGGGAACACTTTCAATTTCGACAATACGTGCTCGCAGATCACGATGCGCGACTTCGCCCTGATCGGCAGCGCGACCATCCGGGGCAGCGGTTGCCATATCCGCATGTATGCCTCGTCCAACGCCGAGATTCGCAATCTCTATATTTCAGGCTGTTCGGACTTTGGCATCCATCTCTCAAATGCCGCCGGTTCAAGCTCGACCTACTCGACCGGGTTTTCCGTGGTGGGCTGCACGATTTACGCCACCCTCGGGGATGGAATCCACGTTGGCAACGTCTCGGATTTCAACATCGAAGACAACAACCTAATTTACACGGGCGACGATTCAATCGCACTCGTGGCCGACAATGTTGGTTATGGGCCGATGCGCGGCATCGTGAGCGGGAATGAAATCTATAACGGCCAGATTCGGGGCATCGCCGTGCTCGAATGCACGGACATCACGGTGGAAGACAATGGAATCAACACCACGGTTGCCGCCGGCATCGAGTTGGGTCGATATACCAGTACGACGGCCTACAATACCCGCTGCAAGGTGCTGGGGAATCGCTGCTATAACAACAACACGACGCTTGGGCCTCTCGGGGCGATCAACGCCTATTTCTGTTCGGGGTGCGACGTGGACGACAACAAGGTGGATTCTCCTTCCACGGGGTCCGGAATCGCCTATCTCGACATCCAGAATACCAGCATCTCGTTCAACACGATCAAGAATTGCCCAGCCTACGGAATCCGCGGTTACACTTTCAGCGCGTCCAACGTGGCGACCAATTGGGTCGGATGCTTTTTCAAGGACAATATCATCAAGGGCACGACGACAAATGATGGAATGCTCATCACTGGAGACGCGGGTAAAACCCTCGTTGACTGTTTCGTGGAAGGAAACATTGGATACAGCCTTGGTTCCGGGGTGTTCATCACCTACCAGCAGATCAACCCGGGCCGAATCTATAACAACACCAGTGTCTCGGGAACCTATGTGAACGGCGGAAGTTTCACCGGAACCACGGGAAATAACATCTCCTAACATGGCCCCCGATTGGATTCCAGCCGACCAAACCGTCCTGAATGACGGCATCAATTCCGCTTTCCGGCCCGACCAAATCGGGCAGGCGCAGGCGGCATGGGCATCAAATATCTCCATCCGCGACGGGAAGCCGCGCACCCGCGGATTTGGATTGGTGCAGCGGGCGATTTTGCCGAAAGGTCAGGTGCAGGGGGCCGGTTTTTTCAGCGCGGATCAGGGCATGTTCATCCTTTCTATTTGGGGACAGCTCTGGAGGCTGCTCGTCAACGGGAACAATGTCACCATCGACCAGATACCGCTCGGCTTTGTCAATTCGCCGATTATCCAGCAGGTCTGGATGTGCGAGACGGCGGGCAGCTTTCTCGTGCAGGACGGCCAATCGGCTTGCATCATTTACGACGGGTCGGTGACGCGCCGGGCCGATCCGACCATTCCCGAGGTTCCAATTGGGACCATGATGGCCTACGGCAACGGCCGGCTGGCCGTGGTGGTGCAGGGGGCTGGGAATCAGGTGCAGGTGGGCAACATCACATCGGACATTTTCCAGTCGGAACTCCAGTTCACGGAAACGATCTACCTTTCAGGCGGCGGCTCTTTCCTGTTCCGCACGCCGGTCAACGCCCTTTCGTTCCTGCCGGTGAACAACACGGACACGGGCTACGGCAGCCTGATTGTGCTCGGGGACAAATACGTCAACAGCCTTGGGCTGCAGATCACCGCCCGCGAACTCTGGGACCAGATTCCGGGGTTCGAGCAGGTCTTGTTGCCGAAGATCGGCGCTGCGGGTCAGGACGCCGTGATCGGCGTGAACCAAGACCTTTACTGGCGCGATCCAAACGGCCAGATTTGGTCCCTGCGGGCGGCGCAGTGGGACGCCCTCAGCCCCGGCAATTCCCCGCTTTCCCGCGAAGTGTCCCGCGTGGTCGGGTACGAGACAACGAACCAATTGGACGTGAGCGGAGGCATCTTCTTCAACAACCGCATCCTGTTCCTTGCGAGCCCGTTCAACAATCTGTTTGGCGCCACGTCGTTCAAGTATCTGATTTCCTTGGACACGGCCCCGCTTTCGACGATGCGCGGCAAGTCGCCTCCGTCTTACGACGGCGTGGCCGAAGGGTTGCAGTTTGTGAAGATTTTTGCCGGCAGCCCGAACGGGGTCGATCGCGCCTTTGCCATTTCGACCGACCCGGACGGCGAAAACCGCTTGTGGGAAATCGTCACGAACGCCGTGGCCGACGCCTCCATCCTGTCAGGCGGACTAACCCAGAACTCCATCACGAGTTACTACGAGAGCCGCCGTTTCGATTGGGGTTCGCCGGGGCAGAAAAAGAAGCTCATGCGGCTGGATATTTGGCCCTGCGAACTGCAGGGCGTCACGACCATCACCGCCTACTATCGGGCTGACAACCGCAGCCAGTGGCAGCCATGGGGGCCTTCCCTCACGGTGGATGCCCAGATGACCAACAATGCGGGCCAGTGGTACGACCTGCAGGCGCAGGAACGGGGCCGCGTGAAGTCGTTCACGATGGTGGACGGCACCGACGCCATTGACCAATCGCCGCTTAACGTCGGTTACGGGTTTCAGGTCCGCATCGTCTGGGATGGCTACCTCCTGATGGACCGGATCAAGCTCTGGTCCAAGCCCGTGCCCGAAACCGATTATTCCGAGCAGGGGGACATGGTGGCGAGCGGTCTCCAAAATGTCGTGACAAACAACGATATTTCCTACTCCATCCCCGTCGGCGGCCTCGGCAGCGCCTACACTGACCAGAACGGCAACGGATATGTGGACCAAAACGGAATCCCGTATACGAAACAGCCGTAAATCGGAGTAGCGCATCCTCATGGCACGTTTTTCAGGAAATCCGCAGAAGTCACCCCTCGCCGGCAATGAGGACATTGCGGCGACCGACCCGTCCACGGGAAACGACATTGCGATCACGCCGCTTGTCATCACGCAGTTTGTGGCGACGAATATGGCGCTGGCGTCAGGCTCGACCAACGGCCTGATCGACGCAGCAAGCTATGCGAAGCTCCTTGCGCTGGATACGCAGGCGCAGACCAACGTGCGCGTCGGGCAACTGGCCGAGATGCCCTTCCCGATTTTCTTCTCCACGCCGGCCAATGGCACTTTTGTCATCTACCAGCACGTCCTCGACATCGCCATCCAGCTTCAGCTCGGCTGGTTCTTCTGCTCGGCCGGTTCCACGAACATCACCATCCTGAAGAATGGCGCGGCGATCCCCGGCTTCACGAGCGTGCCGGCGACGACGGTTCCGGCCCAGTATTCCGTGTCGGGCGGCTCGACCAACTGGACCTTCAACCTTGGGGACATCCTCTCCATCAACTTCGCGGGCACGACGGGCAATTGCGCCAACGTCGGGGCTTCGCTCAGGGCCAATGGACAAATCTCCCCATGATGGCGGCGGCAATCATTGCGGGCGGTGCGCTCTCGGGCGGCGGGGCCGCGCCGGGCGCCCCCGTGGCGGCCATCGCCGTGGACGACCCGTTTTCAAATGTCGGGCAAACCTCCCTTTTCACGGACAATTCCACCGGGCATCCGACTTCATGGGTTTGGTCCATGAACGGCTCGCTGTTCTCGACGGCGCAAAACCCGACGTTCTATTGGAGCAGCCCCGGCAGTTACATCATCACGATGACCGCAACCAACTCCTTCGGCAGCAGCACGTCGTCGCCGCTCACCGTCACCGTGTATAACTACGCCCCGTAAACCATGTCCGGCCTGACCCTATTTCTCTCTCCCGGCACCGTTCCAGCGAATGATCCGCTGCCGTCCAGCGCGCAGGCGTTGGTCAATTACATTTCGGCGTACACGAATATCGCGGGCGCGACCGGATTCAATGGGATAAACTTCGGGCCAAATACTCCGGCTCCCCAAAATCGCAGCCTCCCTTGGTTCAAGACCGACACGAGCGGAAACCCCATCGGGCTTTTCTCGTGGAACGGGACCGCATGGACTACGATTCCGACGCAGGTTTCGACCGGCCCGACCAGTTCGCGTCCGGCCACCCCCAGCGACGGATCGGAGTATTACGATACGACGATTCGATGCCTCATTATCTGGAACGCGGCGGCCTCCAACTGGACCACGGCCGCGGGGAGCATCGGCGACCTGAAGGAAGTCACGGCGACAACCTTGGCGGCGGCGCTCACGGCCAATCCCGGCTGGCAGCAGCATACCGCATCGAGCGGGTGCGTGATCGGCGGGGCCGACGTGAACACGAACGGCCCGGCAAGCGCCCATGCGGCCGGAACGCTGATTGGCGAGGAGAGCCACCTGCAGGCGGTATCCGAACTGCCGGCGCATACGCATCCCGAAATTTACGGCACGAACACCGGGTCGTTCCAAAACGGCCCGCAGGCGAGCGGCGTTTATCCGGCGGTGACGCCCGGTTCGACCTCGATCCCCGTGGCGAGCACCGGCAGCACGGGCAGCGGCACGGCGTTCAATGTGATCCAACCCACGGCGTATTTTTATCGTTTATACAAAGCATATTGAAATGGTCGCCGAAGAAAACTTTTCCGAAAAGCTGAAGCGCCTCGACGGGGCGGTGGCGCAGCTTCCCCAGCTTACGATGAAGCTCTCGCACAGTTTCATCCGCGATTCGGACACGGGGCTTATTCTGTACGTCCGCGAAGTCATGCTGCCGGCATTGCCTTTTCCTGATGCGGCCATTTACACGACGCGGACACATCGCAAGGAATCGCCCTTCACGATTTTGCGCGGTCGCGTCATCGTGGTGGACGACAAGGGCAACCAGACGGAAATGCGGGCTGGGCATCGCGGGGTAAATCTGGCCGGCACCAAGCGGGCCATCATCGTCTTGGAGGACACTGTTTGGGCGACCTATCACATCACGCGCCACACAAACGTCGCCGAGATTGAGCGCGAACTTGCCATTGAGCCCGAAGCCATCCGCGGGCCGGACGGGTCATGCTGCATTCCCGATGAGCAGCCGTTTCTTTTTGTGTCCGATTCCATCACCGCAATCCCGCAACTAAAATGAGCGAGGAATGGCCACTTCAACAGCAGGAGGAGCAGCAGCAAAAAACGCTGGGGCTGGGCGCGGCGGCGTTTGCCGGCTTGGCTGGAACCGCCCTGACTGCCGGGGCGAAGGTTTATAGCGCGTCGCAAAACAAGACGCAGGCCCCCGCCACGGTTCCCTACCAAAACGTCGATCCCACGCAGGTCCAGAACAATTCGATTCAGGGGGATTTGGGCAGCCTCGCATCGGCCTCGCAGTTGTCGGGGTCGGTGAACACGACGACAGCGCAACAGGCCCTTGCGGCGCGGAATATCACCCAGCCCGGCTACTCGAATCTAGCGGGAGCCCTCAGCTCGCAGGCGACCTCGCTGGCCCAGAATCCCTATCAGGTGCCGCAGAGCGTCGTGGACCAGCTTTCGCAGTATGCCGCCGAGAACAACATCGGAGAGGGCACCGGGGCGAGCAGCGGGTTCTCGCAGAGCAATCTGCTCCGCAGCCTTGGCATCAACGCGCTGCAATATGGGCAAACCAATCTAAGCGCCGCGACCTCGGCACTTTCGACCCTTTCAGGCACCGCCCCGAACGTGAACCCCACTTCACCGCTTTCGTTCCTGCTCACGCCCTCGCAGGCGTTGCAGACCCAGACGACAAACAACACTAACAACCAGCAGATCGGTCAGGGCGCGGCCAACGCCGCTGCAGCGGCCGCGAACTCGAATAGCAACAATTTGTGGGACTCGATCACGAGCCAGATCAGCCCGCTTTCAAGCGCGATCCAAAACGCGATTACGCCTAGTGGCGGCGGAAACAGTGGCGGCGGAAACAGTGGCGGCGGAAACACCGGTCCGGGTTCCACCAATGGAATGCTTGCTGCTGGCGCACCGAACTCCCTTGCGCTCAGGTCTGGAACCTCATGCTGGGTGGCGCGGGCGGTGTTTGGCGAACGTGACCCACGCTGGCGCCGTTGGCGCAAATGGTTTTTCTCATCGGCGCCGCGTTGGTTCCTTCGTATCTATATGCGCTACGGGCGGACTTGGGCTGCGTTTATCAACCGCCACCCTGCTCTGAAGCCGATCCTCGCCGTTTGGATGAATCGCTGCATTGCCACAATCAAGTGGAAACCTGATTGCGTGGCCACCCCCGCCTGACATGCCCGTCCTCTCCCCAGAATTTCAAGACCCGACCGCGCAGGCGCAGACGACCCTTGCCGCCGAGCAGCAGGGGAACAACAACGTCACGGCGCAGCAGAACTGGATGACGCAGGCGGCGCAGCGGGCGCAGATCGGAGCCAATACCGCCGAAACGCAGCAAAACACGCAACAACAGGCTGCTCAATTTGCCGCGTTGCTGCCGGTGCTTCAGGCGAAAAGCCAAGCCGATGTGATAACGCAGCAAAATGACCTTGCCGCCGCAATTGCGATCCAAAATATGCGGGCCAGTTTTCAGTCAATGAAACCGGATGTCGTTAAAGACATCGCTCAGATCAACGATCCGAAGAATGTCCCAAAAGAGCCCGATGGAACGCCTGATTGGAATGCAATCTCTAACAAATACGAGAATCTGCAGGCCAAATACGCGGGCTTGGCGCTGCTGCCCGAGAGCAAGCAATATTACGACATGATCGAGCAGGGGAAGAAGAACGCTTACGATTTGGCGGCGCGTCATACGCAAGCGCAGCTCACGCTCAATCAAATGAAGCTGGGCGCGCAATATCGCGTGCAGGGCCAAGAGGCCGTGCAGGGCAACAAGGCGGCGCTCGACGCCCAAACCAAGCCCGCCGTCGCCCAGACCGAGGCCATCAACAAGGAGCGCAATCAGGACTTCAATGACATCTCGAACCAGCGTGATGCGCTGGGACAAATGAACTTTTACATTTCCAAGCTGGGCGACGATTTGAAGGCTGAGCAGGCTTCCCCCGTCGCCGCCGGAGCCTCGCGGATTCTCGGTCCGGGCTTGGTCGGCAAGGTGAGCGATCCTGTGCGCCAAGTGCAGCAGGACATCGGCGACTTCGCGACGAACATCATGTCGAAGGTGAAGAACATCCGAAACATCAATGAATTTAACGCGGTGACGGCGTCCCTGCCGCATGCGGATGACCAACCCTCCGTCCAGAACGAGAAACTGGAAAAGCTGCAGCAGGTGAATCAGGTCTTGAGCCAGCGGAACGACTACATGGAAAAGGCGCTGCGCGGCAACCCGAGCATCACCCGCGACCAAGCGGACCTGCAGGCGACGCAGCAATACCCGTTCCCGAACAAAATCCTTGCGCCGGCCATTTTCGCCAATCCGCCTAAAAGCATGACCGACCAAGACCGGACGGCGCTGGAGTATGCGAAAAGCAACCCGAACGACCCGAAGTCGGCCCTCATCATCCAGCATTTGAGCACGCTTCAATGAAATGGCCAACTTTGACCCGGATGCCTACCTAGCGAGTGTCCAAGCCCCCGCGCCCGTCCAAGCGCCGGCGGGGGCGGCGGCGCAGCCTTCGGCTCCGACCCAGACCACTTCCAGCGCACAGGCGCAGCCGGCCTCGGCATCCAGTGGGAATTTCGACCCTGACGCCTACCTTCACGGCGCATTTCAAGCCCAGCAGGCCCAATCGGCGCAGGCCATGCCGACCAGCCGTATTCCGACCCTGAGCGCCGTTCCCGAGCAGGGCACTTGGGACAAGATCAAGACCGAGTTGCGGAACGCCATCAGCCCGATCATCGGAGAAACGGACGATCAGCGGCTTGCCCGCGAGCAAAGTCTGTCCCAATTGCGGGACATCAGCCCGACGCTGGCCGCCGCCGCTGAAAGCGCCATCAGTCCCGAACAGAAGGAGGTTCAGGCGCACGGCGCAGTCGGAGCCTTCGGCAGGGGTATTGACATGGCCCTGCAGGGCGGGGGCGCCACCGCGGGGGCAACGCTTGGCGCGGCAACCGGCCCGGCCGCTCCCGTCATGGTTCCGCTTCTCGCGGGTTTGGGCTCGGCGGGCGGCGACTACCTCGCCCAGCGCCGCAGAATCGCGCAGGATGAGCAGGACAAGGTTCATCCGGGCGAATTGGCGGCCGCTGGCATCGTTGGGGCCATCCCCGGGGGCTCTTTATCGGGAACCAGCACAGCAAGTCGAGCACTTGAAGAATTTGGCGTGAGTAAAGCCGGAAGTTCATTAATAACGGAAGGTGCGAAACAGGGTTTAGGAGGTCTTGCCGCCGAAACGACCCGCTCCGTCATTGATGACGACCAGCTTCCGACGATCCGCAATGCCGCATGGTCGGCCATCCTGCCGGCGTTGTTCGGCTCCGTGTCCGAGCACGTCCAGCAGACCAATCCCGAAATCATGGCGGCGCGGGCGGCGGCCGAGGGCAAGATTGCATCAAAGGTGGCAACCCTGCAGGCCGGTCAGGATCTCGGCATGGTGGTCCAGCCCTCGAAGGTCAACCCCTCGATGGCCAACAAGGCGATTGATAGCCTTGCGGGCGGTCCCTCCATCCGGCAGGCGGCCACGCACATCAATCAGGACGTGGCTAACGACGTAGCGCGGCGCGTCTTGAGCCCCACAAACCCCGACGTGGACCTGACTTCCGACTTGGCCAAGGCGGTGCGCCAGCAGGCATATCAGGCCGGCTACGCCCCCGTCGCGGCGGCCGGCACGATCCCGACCGATGCCCAATTTCATACTGCGCTGGACGGCCTCACCGCCAAATATCGAGGTGCGGCCCGGTCGTTCCCCGGAGCCACCAACCCGCAGGTCGAGTTGTTGGTCAAGGGGGTGGACGTGAACAATTTCGATGCCGGCGACGCCATCAGCCAGATCCAAATTCTGCGCGACCAGGCATCGGATGCCTTTCAGCAGGGCAATACCAGCGTGGGGCAGGCCGCCCGCGGCGCCGCCAAGGCGATCGAGGATCAGATTGAGCGCCACCTGACCAACCAAGCCGGCGAAGGCTACGGCGCTTCGCAAACCCTGCAGGATTTCCGCGACGCCCGCACGCTCATGGCCCAATCGCATGCCATCGAGGATGCCATCCGCGAGGGCGGCAGCTCGGTGATCCCGTCCGTGCTCGCCCGGAAAGCCCAGAATCAGGCCCCCTTCACCGGCCCGCTGAAAACCATTGCTGACTTCGCCAACAATTTTTCGTCCACGACGCGGGAAGGGGCCAAGACGCCCGTTCCGGGCACGACCGTCACGGGCAACGCCGGCCGCGTGGTCATGGGCACGCTTTTGGGCGGCGCGACTGCCACGACCACGCACAGCCCCGTGGCGGCGACACTGGCGGCGGCGGCTGGAGTCCTACTTCCGAGCGTCCGCGGATTGGTGCGGTCCATGGTCCTGTCGAAGCCCTACCAGCGCATCATGGCCAAGCTTCCCGTCAACGTGGAAGCGAATCCTGATTTGGGCTCGCTGATTATCCGGCAGGGCGGTCAGGCCGCCGCGCTGCAGGGCAATTCTAACGCGGCACCAGCGACTCCAGCTTCAGGCGAATAGTCTCGGGCTTGATCGCGGCCAGTTCCGTGCAGATGCCGGTCTTGTTGCACGGGCCATCCGGCGGGAAAAGTGGCAGGCCGGTGTGGTGCGTATGGAAGCAGGGTGCCAGCCTGCAGCCGCCCTCCGCAATCAACGCGAACACGCTCTCATAGTAGGCGGTGCGCAGCTTGTAGGGGAATGGTCCGAACAGGGCGACGCAGGGAATATCCAGCGTCCCGGCGGCGTGCATCATCGAACTGTCGGGGGCCAGCACGGCATCGCAGGTCGTCAGAAAGGCGCAGGTCTGTCGGAACGTCAGGCCGAGCCGCGTCGTGTCGATCATGCCCTTGGGCAATTCGGAATCGACGCGGAACTCGCCCGGACTGCCGACAAGGCAGATTTCCCACCCGTCGATAATCATTTCGTTGAGCATCGAGGGACGCTTGCCGTTCACTTTCCCCTCCCTCGGTGCGGACAACTGCGAGATGGGATAGGATCGGGCGCGCACGCCGGCCTGAACCTGCAGCGCCAACCGGCGGACACCCTTTTCCTTGGTGAAGGTTTTCTCGGCCCATTCGCGTTCGTCGCCGGACAGGGCCAATTCGGGCTTCTTGTTGTCCGTCCACTCCTCGCCTTTCCGGAAAAGCCCAAGGTGCTGCGCGAAACGGTCGGTCATGTGCATCGCCCTCGCCATCAGGTTGAACTCGACGGAGTGCTCCAGCGTGAGCACCTGCCCGAAGTCCTGCAGCACTTCAAGGCGCGGCGGGTAGTCCACGAACCCGTCAACGTAAGGCAGATTGAAGAAAACCTGCCGTGTCGGCTCGAAGCAGGAAAGGTTGATTTCCACTTCGGGGACGCGCCGCTTCATCTCCCGCAAGACCGGGATCAGCATGAAGGCGTCCCCGAAGCCCATTGGATAAATGATAAGGATGCGGTCGTTGACGGCGTGCAATCCCGCCTTGTAGGGCGTCACCGTCGGGCGCAATGCCTGAAAGGCCAGCGCCATTTCGTGCGCGTTGGAGTCGGTGCAGACGAGGCTGCCGGGCTTGACGCCGCCGTGGGCTCCGACTTCGGGGGAGTCGGGAAAGGTTAGGATGTGCATTATTCTCCGGTCTCCGAGGGCAGACGTTTCATGGCGGTAAATTCCTTGTAACCGAACTTCCGGTACAAATCGTGGGCGTCCCGCGTGGCCAGCATACAGGCCCGCGGTTTCACGTCGGGATGCTGGTGCAAATGCCACATCAGGAACTTGCCGAGGCCCTTCCCCTGATGCTCTTTCGCAATCAGCACGTCGCAAATCCACGCGAAGGTCGTGTAGTCGGTGACGACGCGGGCGAAACCAACCTGAATGTCCTTCGGCTTCTGTTCATCCTTCTTCTCCCAGACGGCGTGCTTGAACACCCCGGCGCAGATCGAATAGTCCATCGACTTGAGGATGGTCATGGGCGTGCGCCAGCTTCCCCAGTAGGAATGCTGGATTTCGCGGATCACAAAGGTTGGGTCGATCAGCGCCTTGTCGAAGCTGATGTAGTAATCTTTTCCGGGGGGCGTGGCGTCGAAGTCTTTCATAGGGAAATTCCGGCCAGTTTCAGGACTTCCGCAACCGTGGGCGTCGGCTCATCGCGGAACTTCCACGCGAAGAAGGCGCCCAACGCGGCTTCACCAGAGAAGATATGATAGCGGCGATAGACGAGACATTCCCAATTCAACCCGCTGAACTCGCCGGGCATCCATGACGACTTGTGCGCGTCGGGATGCGTCGCATTCGGCTGCTCGTGGTACGGCCCAAGCGGCGTGAAGATGAACCGCGCCTTGCAGAGCGCGTCCATGTCGGCGAGCAGCCGCCGCGCCGGCTGCTTCGGCAGGTGCTCGATCACGTCCGACATAATCATCAGGTTGTAGTTGAACTGCGCGAGAATTTTCGGGGCGTCGAGAATGTCGGCCTTCATCGTCTTGCCCGGCGCCGTCGGGCGCACCACGAGGTCCATGTAAACGCCGTCCCATTCTTTCGTGACGTGCCCCTCGCCGACGCCAAGGTCCACGATGGGGTTGCCGCCGGCCATCTTGTAGATCGCGGTCAGGATCGCCTTGTATTCCTCAAAGCAACCGGGGCGGTCGGTATAGACGGGTTCCCTCATTTGATGAAGCGGCCCTTGGAATCCCGAAGCCGGAGGCGTCCATCCTTGACCCCCAGTTCATAATTCATGTCCAGCATAGCACGATGGGTTTCCTTCGTTTGTATCACGAGGTCAGACTTCGGCTTGAGCCAAAGGATGATGTTGTCGCGGAGTTTCATGGATTCAGCGTATGCCTGCGCTCCGTCAGCCACTCGTTGACGTAGGGCGCGAATTTTCGGTTGCAGGGGATCAGGGGTTTGCCCTCGGGGAATGGTGAGAGTGCGACCCACGATTCGCCAGTCTGCTCGGCTTGGCGCAGGCGGGAGTCGTATGTATTCATGAGCCACCCCTGCATAACTCGGGACTTTTTCAGGAACTCCGGCTGCTTCCGTAGGAACCCCAGATGGATAATCGCCATGTTGTCGCCGTTGACCGCGGTGCGCCGAATCTCCGGCTCACCTTCGGGCCGCGGTTCGTCGCTGCACATTTCCATGCGGGTAGGCGCCAGCCGGACAACACGCTCGCCGCATACGGTCCCATGCGGGGCTTCCGATTGCGGCGATTTCCAGAGGTTCACGCGGTTCATCCAGCAGGGATAGCCGTACTCAATGGCCGGCTTGATGTAGGGATAAGAGCCCTCATCCAGCACTTCGTCACCGTCGAGGGTGATTTGCCACGAGTAGCGGCACGCCTTTCGGCCCGCTTCGAGCCATGGAATAAGCATGACGGGGTTGCCGGGAGGCCGTGTGAGATCATCGCGCTCGACTTCCTCCGGCGTCGGCAAACGCGGAATCTCGTAATGAACGATGCGCAGCTTCGGCTCCCATTGCGCCCATTCCTCGAAGAACGGCAGCGTGTTGTCAGTCGATCCGCCGTCAACGATGATGACCTCGTTGCAGATGGGCAGGAGCGAGCGGACACTGAGCTGCGCGCAGTAGTCTAGCTCGAAGTTGTTTTTGATCGGGATGTAACCCGAGAGCCCCGGCAGAAGATCACTCATAGTAGTTGGCCCCGAGCGGGTCGGCGCGTTTCGTGAATTGGGTTGGCGGACGGCAGAGTGCCATCGTGCCGAAAATGGCGACGGGGATTAGGCCGCATTCCTCGACAGCCTGAACGACGAGATACGGCACGGTCAGCGCAAGATACTTCGACGACTCGCTCTTGTGGAATGCTCCGTTTAGGCGGGGGTCTTGCATAGAACCTCCTTCAGTTGGGCGATGACCGCATCAACGCTGATATGGTCCATCGGGTTATCAGGGTGATCGACGCTCGACGCGCCGATTTTCTTGTGGCGCAGGCCGGTGCCAGAATGGTCAGCCGGCGAAGTGACGGCGTACCACGGCGAGCCGTCCGTCAGCAGCAAATCAGGCCGCGTGATGCCAAAAAGGCCGACCACGGGACAGGACATCGCCTGCGCAACGTGGATCGGGAATGAGTCAACGCCGACGAAAAGGTGGCACTCGCCCAGCAGAGCCGCGAGCTGCCCCACCGTCGTCTTGACGCGCAGGTCCAAGTCACCCGAGACCAGCGGCGACTTGTCGTTGCCCACCAGAACGACGTGGAAGCCTTGGGCGCGAATGAAGTCCACGACCGCCTGCCAGCGGTCCAGCGGCCAATTCTTGCACCGCCATGTCGTCGGGCCGGGATGAATCGCCACCCACTTCTTGTCGGTGATGGTCCGCTTGGCCCACTCGATGTCGCCCAACGGCGGGTAAATATGCGTCACCTTGTCGTACTCGCCGGGTTTCAGGCCGACGGTCTCGGCAAACACGTCAACGATGTGCTTCCCCGGCTGCATCTCGAACATGCCGTTCAGGTTGAAATCCTCCGTGTCCGCCGTGGACACATTGATGGCGCGGCCCACGTAGGACA
>Ga0316229_1001371_pt1 | contig 25200 bp, 22 predicted proteins | sample TBH18023metaG_FD_206011 | JGI IMG/M metagenome (GOLD analysis project Ga0316229, IMG submission 206011) | Freshwater microbial communities from Trout Bog Lake, Wisconsin, USA - TBH18023 | ecosystem: Environmental > Aquatic > Freshwater > Lake > Hypolimnion/Profundal zone | place: USA: Wisconsin... | reverse complement strand
ACAATTCTGGGTCGTTGAGCATCCCCTCAAGAACGTTTGGCCTCCTGTTTTAGGCCATTTCACCCTCTAAACTTGCTGTCCAGTTTTGAACCGGCAAGAAATCCAGTTTTGAACCGTCGCCGACAGGAAACCACTGAATCCTTGATCGCAAACGATCTCCGTGCCACAATGCCGGCGATGAAGTTCGTCCTCACCTGCCTGCGAAAGCTTTTCCGGAGACCGGATCCCAAGCCGACACCGCGGATCCTCTCCCGCTGGACGCCGCTCTGATTTTTCGATCAGCACCTTTCCTTGGCCGCTACTTTACCGCCGCCCCGGAGTTCCCCTTGAGCACCACGTGGCTGTGCATCTCGGCCGTGAGTTGCTCGATACGCTCGCTCAAGGTGTTGGTAAGTTCGGTGAGCCGGGTGTTCTGGTTCACAAGCTCGACAAGCTGCTCCGTCTGCTGTGCGGCAAGCCGCTGCCGTTCCGCGCTCGCCTCGGCGAGGGCTTCGCGATGCTGGGCGTCGGCCTCGGCATGCGCCTTGTCGCGGTCCGCCTGCCTCGTCTGCGCCAACAGGATCAGCGGCGCGGCGTAGGCGGCCTGCAAGCTGAACGCCAGGTTGAGCAGGATGAATGGATAGATGTCGAACGTGAACACGCCCACCACATTCAGGCCGATCCAGAACGCCACGACGACCGTTTGCGCGACCAGAAAAACCGGGGTCCCGAAAAACCGGGCGAACGCCTCGGCTTTCAGCGCGAACCAGTCGTTGCCGAAGACCGGGGCCAGGTGCACGTGCGGAAGGTGAAAACGGAAATGGTGCGATGAAGTTCCGGTTTTTTGCGCGGGTTCGGAAGTGGGTGTTTTCATTTCTTTTGGACGAACGGATCGTTGGGGTTTCCAGCAAAACCGAGCTCTCTACGGCAGGAGACGGGGAGACGCCAGCGGTTTTTTTGCGTTTTCACGTGGCGCAGAACACTCAGTTCGCTCCGAAATACTGGATGTGGAGCGTGTTGACAAACCCGTTTTCTTCCAGGCTGAAAAGCGCGCGGTTGAACGGGATTCGCAGCGGGCTGTCCGGCGCGAAGGCGAACCCATACGGCGCCTTGTTGATGATCGGCCCGACTTCGGAAACCGGCAGCTCGGGATGGGCGTTGTCGTAATACTGCAGCACCGGCGCGTCGTAGAGGATGCAGCTGATCTCCCGCTTCAGAAGGGCGTGCACGGCATCCGGCAAATTCCCGTAGAGATGCATGTCCAGCTGGTGGTTCTCGCAATAGGTCTGGCCCAGGGTTCCGCGGATTGTTCCCACCGCCTTGCCCGGCAGATCCTGGGGGCCGTTGATTTGCCCGTGCAGCTTGTTCACGGTCATCGAACTCGTGATGCTTGATGTGATAAAGGCGACAACCGCCACCCCGATGGCCACCCAAAGCGCGGCAAAAAACCGGCCCCATGGTCCCGGAATGCCCTTGTGGTTGGTTTTCCCGGTGAAAATCACAGACATGACATGGTAGAAGGACTCCACCCACCCCTCGATCCAGCCTTTCGGATATTCCGGGTCGAGCCGCCGCTCGAACAGCGTGACGACCAGCGCCAGCACGACGATGACCAGCGAACCGATGCCCACGACCTCGAGATGGTCCGGATTGCTGACCACCTTCCAAAACTGGCTGCCGCTGGATTTTCTGGTGTCGTCCACCATAATCTGAAGCCCGGCATCCAGAAAAGGCAGGGAAAAATCGGCCGCGCTCAGGCGGGAGCAGGTCACCGTGATATTCGCCGCGCCGACATCCGCCCTGCCTTGGGATATGGCCTCGAGAATCTCCGCGGTGGAATGGAATTCGACGAACTCATACTTCCAGCCATTCTCGGCGGCTATCCTCTCCCAGAGATCGATGGCGTAGCCCTTGTAGCCGCCATCGGGCGCTTTCATCGCAAAGGGCTCGTCCATGCGGATCGCGACCCGGAGAGGCTTGCCCACAACGTCCCCCTCCGCGCCGGACAATCGGGAAAAACTCAAAACGGCCATGGCGAGCCACAGCGCCCGCCCCACGAAGATCGATGCCCGCAGTTTCATTCCCACCATATAGATGAAGAGGGAAGAGGAACACAAGCCGGGGATACATCTCAAAAAGACGGATTGGAAAACATTTGAAAATGGGCGCATGCCGGAAAATCTCGCGCTTGCGACGCCGCGCATTTGAGTTATTTTGCACCATGCACCCGCTCCTCGCAAACTGGATCCGTCCGGGAATTGTCATGATGATCTGCGCCGCGCTGGCCGGATGCGCCGTGGACATGGGCCCCTCCCCCCGCGCACAATCGATGGAGGCGGCCGTGCAAACCGTGCTCGCGAAACAGGGCTATTACCAGGGCCCGATTGACGGGGCGATCGGCCCCGCCACGAGCCGGGCGATCCGCAACTACCAGCGCGACCACCGTCTCACGCCCACGGGCACCATCAATCCGGCGCTCGTTGCCAGCATGGGGTTGGCCGCGCAGGGGAATCCCTATCCCTACTACGCGGGCTATCCCTACTCCCCGTGGTATGCGGCCCCGGCCTTTTATGCGCCACCGGCTGTCATCAACTTTGGCTGGGGTGGCTGGTGGCCAGGCGCGGGATACGGTGGCTGTTGGAACCGGGGATGGGGTGGCTACGGGTATCGGGGATGGGGAGGTTACGGCGGATGGCGGGGTTACGGCGGCGGCTACGGCCGGGGCTGGTGCCACTGAAACCGCAGGATAACCCGGCTTTTTCTGGCCGTTTTCTTCGTCCGCTGCGAGGTGGCGCGGTGAAAGAACTCGGCTCAAGTGAGCCGGTTTAACGACTTCCTGAGCTTTTCCACCGTTGTGGCCGCGCGGTCCGCTGCGGCCACCCCGCGGACGTTCTCCTCTTCCATTTCGTTGAGCGTGCTTTCCCGGACTTCATGGAAGACGCCGAACACGCCGGGAAACGGCCGCTCCGCCAGCGCGAAGGCCGCCCCCTCGCTCGTCACGTCATGGTCTTCGCCCACCTCGACAAACTCGCCCCCCTTGCCTCCCGAGGCCGCGTCGAAAGCGCCTTTGTGGAACTGGACGCACTCCGAGAGCACCTCCAAAACGCTGAAGCCTTCGTGCGCGGCCATCCGCTCCAACATGAGGGTCAGGTGTTTGGGGTTTGCCGCGGAAGCGCGCGCGAAAAACGTCGCGCCGGCCCCGATGACTTGCCGGGCCGGGTTGACCGGTTCCACCCGGGAACCCCAGGTATCCGTCTTGGAACGGAAGCCGACCGGAGAGGTCGGGGAGGTTTGTTTCTTGGTGAGCCCGTAAACCTGGTTGTTCAGGATGATGACATTCAGGTTCACATTCTTGCGCGCGGCGTGGGTGAGGTGGTTGCCCCCGATCGAGAAAGCGTCGCCATCGCCGACGATCACGAAGGGGAAAAGATCGGGGCGCGTGAGGCTCAGCGCGGTGGCGAACGGAATGATGCGCCCGTGGATGAAATGGACGCTGTGGGTGTTGATGAAATACGGGAACCGCGAGGAGCAGCCGATACCGGCGAGGGTCACGAGCCTTTCCTGCGGGTATTTCCGGTCCACGAGGAACTTTTGATACATCGCCAGAACGCCGAAATCCCCGCAACCCGGACACCATGTCGGGCGGTCGGCTTTCAAATCGTCGCGCGTCATGGGTCGCGCGTCTGGCTGCGCGCTGGCCGGGAGATCAGATAAGGTTTCCATGGTATTAAATAGCGGCCGCGTGCGCGGCGGGTTTGCGGGACACGCCCAAGGACTCTCTCACCCTATCCAGAACTTCCTTCACCCGAAAGGAGGCGCCGTCGGATTTTGTCACTCCCCGGATTTGAGGCGCGCACGTCTCCGAACGCAACAGCCGCCCGAGTTGGCCGCATCCGTTCACGCCGCCTTCGTTGAGCTCCACCACAAGGATGTTTTTATAGGAGGCAAATATTTCGGATAGACCCGGGGGCAGCGGGTTCAGGTGGCGCAAGTGGAGGGATGCCATAGGCTCTCCCGAAGCGATGGACTGTTCGACCGCCGAACGGATCACCCCGCGGGTAGATCCCCATCCGACCAGCAGCGTCGGGGCATCCGGCGCACCATAGATCTCGGGAGGTGGAAGTTCCGCGGCAAGCCGCCGGAGCTTTTCGCTCCTCCGATGGGTCATCCTGACATGTATCTGGGGGTTTCCCGAGGGGTTCCCATACTCGTCGTGCTCGAGCCCGGTGATGGTCGGGTAGCGCCCGTCGGCAATCCGCGTGCCCGGAGGCGCGTGCCGCGTCGGGGCATCTAGCGGATACGGCTTGTGGGATTCGCGGGCAGCCAAATCCAAAGCCGGTTCCTCGACCAGCGCGTCAAGGTCCGGATACGCAAATGCCTCGAGGCGGGTCGCCAGCGCCTGGTCGGAAAGAAGAATGACCGGGACGCTGAAACGCCGGGCGATTTGGGCGGCTTCGACCATGAGATAAAAGCAATCTTCGACGTTGGCCGGGGCGAGAACGACACGGGGAGCGTCGCCGTGGCTTCCGTGGAGCGCGATCAAAAGGTCGGACTGCTCGACGTTGGTCGGAAGACCGGTCGATGGCCCTCCGCGCTGCACGTCGATAATGACCAGCGGCAGCTCGGCCATCACGGCATAGCCGAGAGCTTCTGTCTTGAGAGAAAGGCCGGGCCCCGAGGTGGCGGTCATGGATGGAACCCCTCCGTAGGCCCCGCCGAGCGCGGCGGCGATGGCCGCCAACTCGTCCTCGGTCTGGATGAATGCGCCTCCGTAGCGCGGCAGCTCCCGGCGGAGAATCTCCATGACCTCGGTCGAAGGGGTGATGGGATACCCCGCCCCGAAGCGGATGCCTCCGGCAATCGCGCCAAAGGCCAGGGCCTGGTTGCCGGTCATCGTCACGTTGGTGGCATCGGATGCGGGCTTGTGGTCAAAGGAGAAAAAGGAACCAAGATCCCCGATCTGGTAGGCGTAGCCGGCTTCCAGCGCCAACAGGTTGTTGCGCACAACCGATTCGTCCTTGGCCCGGAACTGCTCTTGGACGAGATCTTTCACCTTCTCGTAATCCAAGCGGTAAACGCGCGCCAATAGCCCGAGCAAAAAAATATTTTTTCCCTTCTGCGTGCCGGTTCCCCCGACGGTTTCCACGGTCAGCGACGTCATGGGAACCGCCACCGGCCGGATCCGCCTTTGCCGAAGGGCGTCTAGGTCGGGCTCCACATGGGCGTCGTCGTAGATCAAAACGCCGCCGTCGCGCAGGCTCTCGATATGGTTCTCGTAGGAGTGCTGGTAGAATGCCACCAGCACGTCCGCCTTGTCGCCAGGTGTCAGGACGCTCGCCGTCCCCATATGCACCTGGAAGATAGACGGCCCCCCCGAGATCGTTGACGGGATCGTCATGTAGGTCATCACGTCCATGTCGATCCGCCCGGCCATCCGGGCCAGCATGGTGCCGACGGACTGGATGCCGTCCTGGGAGTTGCCCGCGATGCGGATGACGCTGTTGCTGATGGAACTCGGGGTGCTCACTGGATGGTATTGGCTGAGGCGATGACAGGTGACATGATGGGTATTTACAAGGAAAGCGCTGCTACTCCTTCGGCGCGGCACCGGTGTGGCATTCGGTGCAGGAGAAATCGGAATACTCCGAATCGATGTGGACGAAGTCGTAGCCGCTGGCATTGAGCTTGGTCATCTCTTCGTCGTTGCCCTGCGCCAGGATCAGGTGGCACGACTTGCAGTCGTTCGCCTTGATCGAGTCCTTCCCGTCCGCCGTCTTGTGCTTGCCGTCGTGACAGCGGAAACACCCGTCCCAGTTCTTGTGGCTGAGATGGTTCGGATAGGACCGCCAGTCGGCCTTCATTTCCGGGAAGAAATTGGCGTTGTAGATCGCCTGGGCTTCGGCGATGACTTCTCCCACTTTCGGGTTGTCCGGATAGGCGGCACGCAGGGACTCGTCGATTTTTTTCAGCGCCTCCTCGCGGGTTGCGTAGGTGGCGGCCAGAGCCGCGACCACTTTCGCTTTCACAAACGGGATCGAGGGATCCAATCGCCCGCAAGCCAGCGAGATGTCCACCGCCTCGTTCGGCGAAAGGAAGTTGTGGGCGGGCCGGTTGTGGCAGTCGATGCAATCCATCTTGTGCACGGGATACTTCGACAGGTCGCCCTTGAAATCCGGGTTCCGGTATTCGGTGACGACGCCCTTTTCGTCGGTATGCCGGACCCAGGGGATGTCGCGCTGCTGGTCGTCCGTGGCGATGTATTCGATTTTGTTGGCAAGGTTCATGTGCCAGTGGATCCCGCCCACGGGGCCGCTTCGCCGGTCGCCGCCCCCCACATTGACAAGCATCCTCACCGAGAACGGGGTGTTCTTTTCATCCGAAAGATAGTGCCGGAACGTGCGCTCGAACCCTCCGGTGAACTTCTGCGGCCAGTGGCATTGCTCGCATGTCTCCCGCGCCGGGCGCAGCTTGGTGGAATCGAGCCGGATCGGGCGCTGGAAATCGCCCCTGGTCACGTGATAGAGCTGGCGCATGCCGCTGATCTTCGTTTTCACATAGGCGCTCGCCCCGCTCCCCACGTGGCAGGCCACGCAATCCACACGGGCGTGCGCGGAGTGCTGGGAGGTCACGAACTCCGGGTCCATGGGAAGGTGGCAGGATTTTCCGCAGAAATGCACCGATTCGGTGAACTGGTAGGTCTGGTAGCTGCCGACCGCGGTCAGGAACAAAAACAAAATGCTTCCCGCAATAAAAACACCGAGGATCTTGCGGTCGCGGGGCCGCGAGAAATCGATCGTCAGCGCCACTGGCGGCGCATCGTCCATCGCGAGCCGTTCCTGGCGGAGGTGCAGCCAGTAGCCCAGCAACACCAGCACGATGCCGAGGAGCAGGAAGATCGGGGCTACCAGATAGGCGAGAATGCCCATGTAGGGGTTCCCGTGCTGCGAGAACATCTCGATCGACAACAGCAGCAGGAACGCGAAGAAACTGCCGGCGGCAATGACGGCACCCGCAAGGCTGATCCAGTTACGAATCAGTTTGCGCAAGCTGAACCGACTTGCGGGTGCTTTATTCATCATTCAAGTGGGCCATGGCTCGCGCCGTGGCCAGTCACATTTTTGGTTTTGAGACGGGCGGATGCCTTATTTCTTCAGCCCGCGGATGTAGGCGACCAGCGCCTTGATCTCGTCGGGAGTCAGCTTGTCTTTGAACGACTTCATCTTGTCCTTGCCGTCGGTGATGGCCGCGATGGCCTGCGCGTCGGTGAACTTGGCCTGCACTGCGGCGTCGCGGTAGTCCCCGACGTTGTTCTTTTTGCCCATCACCGTGCTACCGCTGCCGTCCTTCGCATGGCAGGAAGCGCACATCTTGGTCCAGTTTTCCGCGGCATCCGCCGCCGAAGCCAGGCCGGCCGAGAAGACGATTGATCCGATAATGAGGAGTGTTGCTGTTTTGGTTTTCATGGTTTTTTTGTGGTTTGTGGAATGGAAGTTTCAGGGTTGCCGTGCTGACGAAAACCCGGCGGCCAGTCTGGTATCTCCGGCGGTTTCATGGCAAGAACAACCGGCGTGGCACGGCTCTCCGAGTTCGTCCGCCATCGAACACAGGAGGTCGTAGTATTCCCCGGTAGATATTCCGAATGCCGCGGCGCCGAATGTTTCGGCGTCCAGCGCCGAAGCGAATTCCCCGTAATTCACCGGCGCGAGCTGGTAAAGCACCAGATAGGGAACCCGGTCTGGCTGCGACTGATAATGCGGGTGGACGAAAATGGTGAAGCCTTCCTCCGGATGTTCACCCTTGGCCATCGGAAACGCAAACTCGCCATCCTTCAACGGCCTCGCATCGAAAACAATCTCGCACGGATACCGGCAGGCCGAGCGGTCGTCGAGGATGAGGAGCATCCCTTCCCACCCGATATCCGGGCCGTACTTGTCCCGGATCTCCTCGCCTTTCGTCTTCAGGTGCGCGGCCAACGACTGCTTCGCATCTTCGGCTGTGAGTTGTCTTGCCATCGGCTGGGGCTTGAAGCGGCGAAGAATCCGGCTTAGTGGAGAACGGTCCCCGGCAACTCCCCGCGCTCGTTGGACTTGGACAGCTCGCCTTGCAAAATCGGGACAGCCATCCGGAGAAAGATCGTGTAGCAGAGGAGCCCGAAGGCCCAGATGCCGAAACAGACAAGGGTCTCGTTGAGGGTGGGAAAATATTCGACGATCTGGCCGAGCGGCGTGGGGATGAACCCGGGAATCACCAGCCCCATCCCCTTTTCGATCCAGATGCCGGTGATGCACAGCACGCAGGTCAGGTTGAGCCACTTCAGGCTCCGGCTCACCGGCAGCACCAGCAGCACCATGGCGGTGAGATTGAACGTCACCGCCGTCCAGATCCAGGGAACCAGCTTGTGGTAGCCGTGCAGGCCCAAATACAAATATTTGGACGACGCGATGTGCAGGCCGCCCGCGTAAAATTCCGTGAAGACCTCGCACAGCAGCAAAAACACGTTGATGATCATCGACACCTGCACGATGGCGCGCAGCGTCAGCAGCGCCTTGTCGGTGATGCGGTATTTCGTCACGTGGCGGATGACCTGCAGCGCCAGGATGATCAGCGCCGGGCCCGCCGTGAAGGCCGAGGCCAGGAAGCGCGGGCCGATGATGGCCTGGTTCCAGAACGGCCTCCCGCCCAACCCCACGTAAAGGAACGCCGTGACCGTGTGAATCGAAACCGCCCAGAGGATCGCGATGAAAACAAACGGGATGTAAAACCACTTGGCCGGCTTTTTTCCCTGATACCGGGAGTAGAGCAGATACCCGCAGATGTGGACGTTCAGCAGCAGGTAGCCGTTCAAAACGATGACGTCCCAACTGAGCATGGACGCGGGGAAATTCAACTGGCCGATCCCGGGAATCAGGTGCCAGAACCGGTCCGGCCTTCCCAGGTCCACCGTGACAAAAGCGAGGCACATGAAGATCGCGGCCACCGCCAGCAGCTCGCCGAAAATCACCAGGTCGTGCAGCTCCTCGTTGTCGTAGATGTAAACCGGGATGACCATCATCACCGCGGCCGCAGCGACGCCCACGAGAAACGTGAAGTTCGCGATGTAAACCCCCCACGACACCTGGTCGCTCATGCCGGTGGTCACCAGCCCGTGCGCGAACTGCCGGCAATAGGCGTTCAGTCCCAGCAGGCAGAACACGGTGAGCGCGCCCATCCACGCGTAATACCGCCAGTCGCCGACGAAGGCGACGCGCGCGCAGCGCACGAGAAACACACAATAATTTCTGATCGCTGTTGTCATACGTCGAAGTAGTAGAAAAACCGGGGCGATGTCCCCAGTTCCTCCTTGAGCTGGAGGAAGACCCGTTTGTTTTTCAGGATGTAGGAAACCTCGCTGTTCGGGTCGAGGATGTTGCCGAATTTCCGCGTTCCCGTGGGGCAAACTTCGACGCAGGCCGGGTAGCGGCCCGCCCGGGTGCGCTGGAGGCAGAAGTGGCATTTTTCCATCACGCCCTGGCTCCGCGGCCGGTTGCTCAGGTAGTCCATCTCCGGATTGAGCCTGTCTTTAGGAATCTCGGGCTTGGTGAAGTTGAAGCGCCGGGCCCAGTAGGGGCAGGCCGCCTCGCAATACCGGCAGCCGATGCACCAGTTGTAATCGATGACCGTGATCCCGTCGGGCTCCTGCCAGGTGGCGTGAACCGGACACACTTTCACGCAGGGCGGATTCTTGCACTGCTGGCATTGCACCGGCATGTAAAAGTGTCCCTTTTCCGGCACCTTCTCCGGGTTGTAATCGTGCACGGCTTTCTCCGTGTCGAACGAGCCGTTCTCCATCTGCAGAACCCGGATGTATTGGATTTCCGGGTTGCGGGACTGGTTGTTCTCGGCCACGCAGGCGTGGACGCATTTCCGGCAGCCGATGCAGCGCGTGAGATTGAGGCAGTAAACAAACTCGACCCCGTCCAGCGGCTTCAGGTCGCGCACGTGCGGGCGGATCCCGTATTGCTTCTCCACCTCGCGCTCGATCCGCTCGAGGACCTTTTTCATCTCCTCCGGAGTCAGCTCCTTGTAATACTTCTGCATGAACTCCTGCAGGGAGGGGAAATTCTCGATGTCGAGGAGCGGCGAAAGCCCGGCCGCCAGCGCCGCCAGGCCGGTGCCGAACACGGCCGATGTGCGCAGGAAGCTGCGGCGGGTCATCCCCTCGGTGCCGGGGTCCAGGTTGTGCTCTCCGCTGGATGGTTGGTCGGGCATGCTAATGTTCTCCTTCGGCTGCAGGCGGCGGGTTGGCCGGGGGATGCAGGATATGCGGCGGCGGGGCGGGGTGGCGCCCCGGAAATTTCGGCGAGTGCGGGTTGTGGCAGGACACGCAGTCCTTGCGCAGGTTGGGGCCCATGTCCTGGTTCCAGTAACCGTTCCTGCGGCCGTGTGCCCCGGCATCCCAGTCCCGGTAAGTCGGGCCGTGACAACTGCCGCACAGCTCGGTGCTTTCCGAGAATTTCAGCTCGCGGCCGTCGCGGGTCTGGAAGCGCTCCAGATTGTTTTCGTCATGGCAGTTGGTGCAGAGGTTGTTGCGGTTGTTCCGGCCGTGCGCCATGACGATGTCCTTGTGCTCCTCCGGAATGATCAGCATGTGCTTGTCGTCGAACCTCAATGTCGGAGGCTTCCCCTTCTCGTGGCAGCCGTAGCAATCGAAATCGGAAAGATCTTCTTTGGCTGAGACAAGCTCCGAATACGAAACGCGGACCGTCGCCGTCTTGATGAACTCGGGATCAACGAGCGGGATCTGCTGCAGCGGGGCGGGCTGCGCCCACGCCTTCAGAACGAACCCGGCCGCCAGCGCCAGAAAAACCACTGCCAAGATGTTCAACACGATGGCGGTTTTGGTCGAGTCCCTCATAATTCCTGAAAACTTAATCGTCCCGGCAGATCAATAAAACACCCCGCCCTCGGCTGGCTGGCCCTTCGACATTCATGCTGGCCCAGGCCAACCGGGGCTGTGAAAATCACAGTCGGACCCGTGTCCGACTACTTCTTGAACGATTTGACGTAGGTGACGAGCGCGGTGACGTCGTCGGCGCTCAGCTCGGGAAAGCCCTTCATCTTGGTCTTGTCACCCACGACGACGCCTTCCTTGATGGTCTTGGCGATCTTGGCGTCCGTCAGTGCGGCCTGAACCTTGGCATCCGTCAGGTCCGGCGACCCGGCTTTGATGCCCATTTTTGTGGTGCCTTTGCCGTCCGGCCCGTGGCACTTGGCGCAGTTGGTGTCGAACACCGCCTTGCCATCGGAGGCGGATGCCAGGCTGGCGGCGCAAAGGATGGATGCGGCAATGAGGAGGCGTTTTGTTGTGGTCTTCATGGTCTTTTTGTTGGTTGTGAACTGGTCTCCGGCAGGTTCGCCTGTTAGAAGTGGACCTGCAAGGACGATGTGATCATCTGCCCGGTGAAGTTGTTCATTCCTCCGGACAGCGTGTCGCGGTAAACCTCCATGTAGTATTTCACGGACATGCTGACATTCCTCGATATCTGGCGGTTGAGGCTTGCCGTGAAGGAATACTCCGAGTTGCCGGCCCCGTAGGGCACGCCGTTCGCCGCGTTGTTCACGTAGTTGTTGGCGCTGTAGAAGGCGAAGTCGCCCCGCAGCTCGGTCTTCGGATCAATCGCGAAACCGAACCCGGCGCTCGCCGTCCAGTAGTTGTTGTTGGAGTTCGTGATGGCGGGCGTTATCGAAGAAGCTGGCGAGGAAATCTGGTTCAGCACGTAAGAGAGGCTCCCATTAATATAGAGCCGGTCCAGCGGAGACCAGGTGACGCTCTCGGTGAGCATGTTGTTGGTCATGAGGCTGCTCTGTCCAGCCGGGATTTGTCCGGCAAAGGACGACGAACGGTTCGTGTTCGGATCGGCGTTCCACTGGGAGTAGATGAGAGTCCTTTGGTAGTCATACCGGGTGACCAGCGAAAGGTTGGAGAGCGGCTGCCATGTCACGCGGAAGTTCACGTCGTTCGTGTTCCAGCGCTGGAAAACCAGCCTCTGGTTGGTGCGGACAGGGTCATCCGAGTTGATGTTCTGGCTGATGTCTTGGAGCTGCAGGTAGTATTGGGCCGCAAAATTCAGGCCCATCAGCGGGTACCAGTTCGCGCCTACGGCATATTTCTGGTCAAGGAGCTGGTTGTTGGCGCTCAGGTTGAGCTTCGAGCTGGTGTTGTAGGGGGTAGGAGTGTTCGCGGGGGTGTTAGGGACCACCTTTCCGGCCACGACGATTGTGGGTGCGTAGTAGCTGCCATTGGGCGTGACATCGCCGCGGCTTTCGAATTGCTGGTCCCAGTCGAGCTGGGCATAAAGCACCACGTTCTCGATCTTCGTGAAGCGGATCTGCAGGCTCTCCGCGATGTCGGTCAAAAAAATATGGCTGGTATCAAGCGTGGGATACGCGGCCAAGGTGGCCGGCGCCACGAGCGCCGCGGGCTTGTTGGTTACTTTTCCGGTCCTCCAGTTGGTCGTGATCGACCCGTTGGTAGTGGACGGGCTGTTCTCCGTGAGGAAATTGCTGGAGCTGTTGGTGTTGCTGCACTCGACGCGGAGCGACGGGGAGATCGTCAGGTAGTCGAAAGGCATCCACATGAGGTTGAGAGCCGCGATGCTCGTGCCCACGTTCGATCCGCCGCCGAGGTCGATATACGCGCCGCGGGGGACATTCCCGTAAGCCACGTTGCCGAGATACGGGGTATATGTGGAATCATATGCCGGGCCACCGACGCGGCTGCCGGTGGTGTTGCTGGATGCCGCGCTGTAGGAGTAGGCCGACGTGAGCCACAGTTTGTCGCCAAACCGCGTCACCGACGAGATGTGCCCGTCGTACATCGCCAGGGACAACTGGTCGGCCTGGGTGGTAAAGTAGCTGGACGCCACTTGGGGGACGTGGTTAATATTATTCGTGAGCGGGGTTGGTGATGGGGCAGAAATGGTCTGGAAGTTGAGCGAGTCCTTGGTGTTGTCGAACTCGTAGCGCATCCCCAGGTTCACCTCGGTGTTGCCCATCTGCTCGGGCTTGCCGAAGAGATATTTGCCATCGAAGGTGAAGATGTCGCGCGCCTCGTTGATGTTGCGGAACGAAGGCAACACCTTGCGGGTGACGGAATTCGTGGCCGGGTGGAGCTGGGAAGGCGCGGGGTTGATCCCCACCTGGTTGGTTCCACCCCAGCTCGTCGAATCCTTCTGCCCGTCGCGGAACGCGTGCTCGTAACGGAAGGTGAGTTCCGGCAGGTTCGGAATCCGCAGGCCGGCTTCGAGCCAGATGCTGCCGCGATACAGCGCGTATTGCGGCCCGGTGAAGCCCATCGCGTTTTCCATGAGCGAATTGGCCGGGAGATAACCGCCGTTGCCGTTGGAATACGTGCAGAACTCGGTAAAGCCGGCGCGCACGAACCCGAGGTCCGGCTGCGACAGCTCGATCTTCACCTTGTAGTCGCTGTTCGCGAAAATCGCGCGGGCGTCCACGGTGAGGAGCGCCTTGCCGAAGCTCTTCTCGAGGTGCATGTCATCGATGCCGCCGAAGATCGGGCCGTTCGCCCCGGGGTTCTGCCTTCGGAACTCCGCCTCGTTGCCGTTGGGGATCAGCCCGCCGAGGGACATGTTGATCCAGTTGCTGAAAATCGGTTCCTCAGCCGGGGTTTGGATGGCCTGCTTGGCGTCTCCGGCCAGCAGGGGCCGGCCATTCAGAAGCCCGGCGCAAAGAACGGCGGCACCGAGACAACCCAGGCGACTGGGAGTGAAGCGAATCATGTTTTTCATATGAGAGGAATAGGTTGGGATTTTAGTATCTGAGGTGGGAGTTGACCTGCGAGCCATGGATGGCCTCGTGGCAGCCGCCGGACCAGCACGTGCCCTGCGACACGTTCGTGGCGTGGTTGTTATCGCCGATCATGAGCGACCCCGGAGCGGAGACCCTGCCCGGCACCTGCTGCTGCTGGAAGTGGCACTTCAGGCAGAGAATCTGGTTGCGGGCGATCAACTGCCTCTGGTTCACGGAACCGTGCGGGTCATGGCACGTCGTGCAACCCTCGCGAACCGCCTCGTGCTGGAACACAAACGGCCCCCTCTGGGCCTGGTGGCACTGGAAGCAGACGTCGTTTTTGCCCATGATGTTGGTGGCGCCGCCGCCTTTGAACACCGACCCCTTGTGCGGGTTGTGGCAATCTCCGCAGCTCACGCGGCCTTCGAGCACCGGGTGGCGGTAGGGAAGGCTGAACTTCGCGCGGATCTCCAAGTGGCACTGGAAACAGGTCTGGGGATCCTTGCGGGGATTGATGATCGTCTTGGCCCCGCCGCCGGAACTGACGTGCAGGCTTCCGGGCCCGTGGCAGGATTCGCATCCGGCATTTGCCGCGTTCTTGCCGTTCGCCATCAACCGCGAGTGGCCGGCGGTCTTGAAATCGCGCACGAGCTCCTCGTGGCAGTCGGCGCAGGCTTTGGTCCCGACAAATGTCGCGCCGGGGATGTTCGGCGGAGCCACGATCGAGTGCGTCAGGGTGCCGCAGGAAATCAGGGCCAGCGTCAGAGCGGCGCCGGCAGCGGAAAGCCCGATCAGCTTTGCGCGTCCGGTTCGGAGGCATCGGCTGAGGGAGCAGGCCAATTGGATGAGTGTGGGTTTGTTCATGGGATTTGCTTTGTTTTTCGGAATGTCTTGGTTTTATTCGGCAGCGGCTTGTTGCGGGAGATTCACACCGGGGCCCCGATTCCGGGTCCGGCAGCGGAATCGGAACTCAGAGACCTGTTGTTTTTCATCATCACGGTGTGTTGATTAAGTTTTTCTTATGGGCTGTCAAGCGCTGTCATTAGCAGGGCGAATAACGGGGCGCTACTTGCCGGTTGGCATTTTCTTCTTGCCTATTGCCCGGCGGCCCCCCGGAAAACCGGACCTGTTGCTGGCATTCCAGGCTGTGGCAGAGCGGGATTTCTCTTCGGCAGATCGGGAGCTCCAGCGACTGGATCCCCGGAAATCCGCCGGTAGAAAAAATGTGGCCGCGGGCGAAAAACGGGCGCGAACAGGCACTGCCGGCTATAACCTGCGATTATTTGAGGCCGGATGCGGGCGGAACGACGCAACGGGTAACTCGCGAAAGATTCTGGACACCGCGAATGCTTCCAACTACATGGCGGATTCCCTATGAGATTCCATCGCTCCCATTTGTGTGTCGTCCCGCTTCTTGCCTGCGCGTTGTTCGCCGGCTGCAAGGACAAGGACGCCGTCAAAGTTTATCGTGTTTCCAAGGCGGAAGAGCCGCAAGCTCCGGCACCACCCCACGCCTCCGCGCCCCATGGTTCCGACATGGGCGCCCTGCCGCAAACGGGTGCCCCCATGGATGCCGGTGTTCCGGCAGGCCCGCCTTCTGCGGTCACGGGAAACCCGCCGCCAAACTGGGAGGCCCAGCCGCTCACGTCGATGCGCCAGGCGAGCTTTCTCGTGAAGGGCGACAACGGGGCGGCCGCGGATATTTCTTTGGTGGCGCTCGCGGGAACGGCCGGCGGCGTCCTCGACAATGTCAACCGCTGGCTCTCCCAGCTCGGCCAGCCGGAAATCACCGCGGACCAGCTCGCGAAAACCGCGCAGCACGTGAGCTCGGCGCTCGGCGATGCCACCGTGGTCGATCTCGCGGGCTTGCCGGAGGGCGCGGATGCCGCGAAGGACGGCCGCATCATCGCGGGCATCGCGTCCGGCGAAGGCAGGACTTACTTTTTCAAGATGCGCGGAAATGCAGCGCTCGCCGAATCGCAGAAGGATGGATTCATCCGGTGGATCGGCTCCGTGCGCGTCGGCGAACCGCTCCCATCCCATCCCTGACCGAAATGTTGCACCGGTTTTTTGATGTCATCTCGTCGCTGAAGCTCACCGTCATCTGCCTTTCCTTGGCAATCGTGCTGGTCTTCGTCGGAACGATGGCGCAGGTGAATTTCGGGATCCACGAAGTCCAGCAGCGCTATTTCCAGAGCCTGCTCGTCTGGTGGCCGTCCGGATCGCAGGGGTTCAGGATCCCGGTGTTCCCCGGCGGGCATCTGATCGGCGGCGTCCTGCTGGTCAACCTGATCGCGGCCCACGTGCGGCGGTTCCGGTGGACGTGGAGGACGTTCGGCATCCAGCTCACACACCTCGGGCTGATCATCATTCTGGCAGGAGGGCTTTTCACCGATCTGTTTTCGGTCGAAAGCTTCATGCGGCTGGCCCCGGGCGAAACCAAAAACTACTCCGAGGATTCGCGGGCGATGGAGCTGGCGCTGATCGACGAGTCGGACAAGGACCTCGACCAGGTCACCGCGATCCCCGAGGCGAGGCTCAAGCGGGGCGGCACGATCGAGAGCGAAAGCCTGCCGTTCCGGATTGTCGTCCGGCACTTCTACCAGAACTCGCGGCTCCAGCCGCTGGATAAAGCGGTCCAGAACGCCGCCGCCACCGAAGGCGCGGGCTCGCAGCTTGCCGTGACGGAAGTTCCGCGCGCGACGGCGGAAAACGAGCGCGACCTCCAGAGCGTCGTCATCGAGATCGTCCCGATGCGAGGGGACACCACCGCGCAGTCGCCGGTCACCTGGCTGGTTTCCGACCAGCTCATCGAACCGCAGACGTTTAACTGCGCGGGAAAAAACTGGCGTCTCGTGATGCGCCCGGCGCGTTACTACAAGCCCTACAGCCTGACGCTCCAGAAGTTCACCCACGAGCGTTATGCGGGGACCCAGATCGCAAAGAACTTCGCCAGCCACGCCGTGCTCAGCGACCCGGAGCGGAACGAAAACCGCGACGTGCTCATCTACATGAACCACCCGCTGCGCTACCGCGGCGAGACGTTTTTCCAATCGGGTTTCGAGGAGGGCGACAAGGCCACCATCCTCCAGGACGTGTATAACCCGAGCTTCATCGCGCCCTATGTCGCCTGCGTCATCGTCGCCGCCGGGCTGCTCTTCCAGTTCGGCTACCATTTTGTCGGATTTATCCGCCGCAGGAAAACCGGCCACGCCCAATGAAACGTTACTCTCCATGGATCGCCCTCGCTGTCGCCGCGCTCTGGATCGCCTCGAACTCCCGCATGCCGAAACCTGCGCCGGATGGTTTCGACCTCGTCGCGCTCGGCAAGCTCCCCGTGCTCTCCGACGGCCGGAACAAGCCGTTCGACACGGTGGCGCGCACGTCGCTGCTCATCATCCGCGGCAAGCAGACGCTGCGGCTCGATGACGGGCGGGCCCTCGACGCGCGGCGCTGGCTGGCGGACGTCGTGTTCAACGCGACGGCCGCAGACGCCTACCCCTCGTTCGTCATCAACAACCCCGAAGTGCTCGGCCTCTTCGGATGGGAACAAAATGATCGGAAATATTTCAGCTACGCCGAGCTGCTGCCATTCTTGGAAAAAATCGACACGCAGGGCGGGCAGGCGGACGCCGTCGAACAGGCTAGGCGAACCCCCTACCAGACCGCGATCTTCAACCTCCGCAACTCGCTGATGCTTTACCAGCGGCTCAAGAACAGCCTGCGGCCGGACGATGCGAAAGATTTCGCGGGCGAGATCGACGCCTACATGAAGGCGATGCCGGCCGCCCTCGAGGAAACCGCCAAGAGCGGGAAGGGCGGGCAGGTGGACCAGGATAAGCTCGCCGGCTTCGCGCGCCTCACCGCGCGCTTCCAGGCCATGGCGGAGCTGGCCAACGTTCTGCCCGTGCCTCCGGATCCGGCAGGCGGCGGGCCGCGCGAGGAGTGGATCTCGGTCGGAGCGAGCCTGCTGCAGGCGATCTCCACGGGCAGCATCAACCCGGTCACGAAATCTTACGCGCTGGCCGGCGACTCCTACCACGCCGGGAATGCGGAAGAGTTCAACAAGAACCTGCACGGGCTCACGGACTGGATGGCAAAGAACGAGCCGAAGGCAACCGGCCGCGCCGCATATGAGTTTCTCTTCAACCAGCTCGAACCGTTTTACCAGGCGATGGGGCTCTACGTGCTGGCGTTCCTGCTCGTGTGCTTTTCGTGGCTGGGCGGAAACCGGAGCCTGGGCACCGCCGCGTTTTACGTGCTGCTGCTCGCGCTCGCCGTGCACACCTTCGGTCTCGGCTCCCGCATGTATCTCCAGGGCCGCCCGCCGGTCACCAACCTCTACTCGTCGGCCATCTTCATCGGCTGGGCGACCGTCATCGTCGGCCTGATCATCGAAAGGATATTCCGGGACGGCATCGGCTCGGCCTGCGCCGCCGCCATCGGGTTCATCACGCTCATCATCGCCCACCACCTCGCCGGCAGCGGCGATACGCTCGAAATGCTCCAGGCCGTGCTCGACACAAACATCTGGCTCGCGACCCACGTGGTCACGATCACGATCGGCTACTCCGCGATGTTCCTCGCGGGAACCCTCGCGATGTTTTACGTTGTGCTCGGGGTGTTCACACGTCGGCTCAACAAGCCGCTTGTCCGCAGCTCTGCCGTCGCGGTCGGGGCAGTTGTGGGCGGCGCGCTGGGAGCCGTAGCAGCAGCTGCAGCCACTTCCGGGGTTGACAGCTCCGAGCCGGCAGCCAAGGTTTTAGGCCGCATGGTTTACGGCGTGATCTGCTTCGCCACGCTGTTCAGCTTTGTCGGCACCGTCCTCGGCGGCATTTGGGCCGACCAGTCGTGGGGCCGGTTCTGGGGCTGGGACCCGAAGGAAAACGGCGCGCTGCTCATCGTCCTCTGGTGCGCGATCATCCTGCACGCGCGGTGGGGAGGGTTCATCCGGCAGCGCGGGCTCATGATCATGGCCCTGTTCGGAAACGTGATCACCAGCTTCTCGTGGTTCGGCGTCAACATGCTCGGCGTCGGCCTGCATTCCTACGGGTTCATGAACAAGGCCGTGCCCTGGCTCGCCGGCTTCATGATCAGCCAGCTCGTCCTCATGGCCTTCGCCTCCTTCCCTCTCAGCCGCTGGCGCAGCTTCCAAAAGCCCGCCGGGCGGTTGGCGGGATAAATCCGCGTATCTCACACTTTCGGTGACGATACACGGCGATTCCGGGGAGCGCACGCGCCCCCTCGCGCGTGGGACTCGGAGCGCGCGCATCTTGCGTGCGGGACATCCGGCATCCTTGCCGGATGCCAAGAGAGGATGAATTGCGCGGCAAGGATGCCCCGCTATGCACGCTGGAAGCGTGCGCTCCCCGGGAACACTCCGCTCCACGGTTTCTCTGAGGTGTGAGATATGCGTGATGAATCCGCGCAGCACGTTGCCGCGCGCGAGGCGAACGACACAGCTCCCGGCGGGATCTCTATCCCGAGGGACCAAGCGCATCACGCGCGGGCCGGGGATCCGGCCTCGCGGCAGGCAGGGATGGGATCAGCTCTGCGGCGGCGGGGCGGTGTAGGTCGCGTCGCCGAACCCGAGGATCGGATAAAACACGAACGGCAGCAGGATCAGGCCGATCGCGAAGCCGACCCCCTTGCCGAAACTCTTGGCCAGGGCGACGGTGAGCAGGATTAAGATAACAAAACCAACAGGCGGGCACACCACGAGGAGGATCAGCCACCAGATAGGTTTTGCGGTGATCTTGCAGATGATGTAGATATTGTAGATCGGGATGATGGCCGCCCAGCCGGGCTCCCCGGCTTTGGCGAAGACCTTCCACATCCCCGCGATGACGATGACCGCGATGACGAGCCCGAACAGGCCGCCGACCCCGCCACCGACCGCTGCCGCCACCTGGACGCCACTATCGGAGTCTGATGATTGCGCGAGAAGCGAGCTGGCGGAAACCAGCGAGGCGATGGAAAAAATCCCGGCTTTTTTGGTGTTTGTAATGTTCATGGTTTGAATTGGTTTGTTGCTGCCTTCAAGAATGCCAGTTTCGCGGGTTTGGGCAACACCAATCGCCGGGATGGCCAGGGCAAACGCATTGAAAATCGTTCGGACTTTGAGGTTTGCCCAAGGAGAACGGGCGTCCCGCCCGTTTGGAGACTGACTTTCGCATGAAAACGCTCTGCGCCATTCACAGGCGGGACGCCTGTGCTCCCTGTATCTGCGAGACCCAGCACGGATTTTTCATGCGTTTGCCCTGCCGGGATGGCAAACGCATGAAAATCGCCCGGGCGTCGAAGTTCTGCCTTTGCTTTGGAAGAACCCTACATGCAATGCGCCGTGACGGCGTTGATCCACTCGAGGGCCATCAACGCGTGCCCGGCAAGGCTCGGGTGAACACCGTCGGGAGTCCAGAAGGCAGGCGGCTGGACCACTGATCGCGCGGCAAAGATCCCGTCGAAAGGAACAAAAACCGCCGCGAACTCGCGGGCCAGTTTCCGCGCGACGTGGATCTTGGGGTCGATATCCTCCCTCCACGCCTCGCGGTCCGGCGGGCAGGGCAGCACGAACGGTTCGCAGATGATGATTCCGATTCCCTGTTTGCGCGAGCGCTCGAGGATGTCCCGGTAGTGTTTTTCAAAAACCGCGACCGGCGTCGCGTCGTTGGAGTCGAACCTGCGCCAGCAGTCGTTGACGCCGATCAGGACCGACACCCAGTCCGGCTTGAGGTCCAGGCAATCCTCCTGCCATCGGCCCGCAAGATCGACCGCCCGGTTGCCGGAGATCCCCTTGTTGACAAACGTGAGGCCGAGCCCCGGATGGAGGGCCTGCATCTGCGAGGCGGCCATCATGGCGTAGCCGCCTCCCAGACCGTTTGCGTCTTCGCGATTGCGGCCCGCATCGGTGATGCTGTCGCCTTGGAATAAAATTTTCTGGCCGGGTTGGAATAGCATATTTTCAGGTTTTGATCCTGACAGGCGATCAAGACTATGCAATGCAAATGGACATTTCTTCCGGGCACGGGTGCATGACGCGAAAGTGACACATCCCATTCCGTTCGCTTCTTCCAAAGGAGTCGGGTCGCCCCCGGCCCGATCAGGAAACCGTTCGCGGTTCCGCCGCCGCTTCCAGGGGACGAGGGCGTCCCCTCTCCCCATTGGTCGCTTTCCCGTCATGCGCCCCCCGGGGCACCCTGATTACGAAACACGAACCGCTTTTCCGGGAAAAGCCGTTTTCGGGTTCAAGAAGCTGTTTGCCTGGAAGCGGAGATCGTGTAACGAGGCTCGATGCAAACGCCATTTTCCCCCTTGCGCCACAGGTGCTGGATGTTGGCCTCCTTTGTCGCGGTTCTGTGCTCATGCAGCGATGCCGGTTCCGGCAAGGAGGCCGGGCGGGCCACCATAAAATACTGGGACAAATGGACCGGGTTCGAGGCCGATGCGATGCGGGCTGTGGTGGACGACTTCAATGCCGGCCAAGATCGGATTTTCGTCGAATACAGCAGCGTGAGCCAGATCGACCGCCGGCTCATGCTGGCGACCGCCGGAGGCGTGCCGCCGGACGTGGCGGGGATCTGGAGCAAGTCTCTCCCGGTCTATGCGGAGAACAACGCGCTGACCCCGCTCGACAGGTTCGCGTCCGAAGGCGGCGTGAGGCGCGACCAGTATATCGATATCTTCTGGCAAATGTGCTCGTATCGCGGCCATCTCTGGGCGTTGCCGGCCACCCCGGGATCGCTGGCACTGGTCTGGAACAAGAAGCTCTTTCGCGAGGCGGGGCTCGATCCGGAGCGCCCGCCGCAATCGCTCGCGGAGCTCGAGCGGTTCAACGAGAAACTGGTAAAGCGCCGACCGGACGGAAGCCTGGCCGCCATCGGGTTTTTGCCTGCCGAGCCCGGGTGGTGGAACGAGATCTGGGGGTGGTGGTTTGGCGGAGAGCTTTGGGACGGGAGCAAAACCATCACCGCGAATTCCCCGGAGAACATCGCGGCTTTCCGATGGATCGAGTCGTATCCGCGGCGGTTCGGGGTGCATGACCTGCTCGCGTTCCGCGATGGCTTCGGCAATTTCGCCTCGCCGCAGAACCCGTTTTTCACCGGGCGGGTGGCGATGGTGCTGCAGGGGCCGTGGATTTACAACTTCATCAAGAACTTTGCGCCGCCGGATTTCGAGTGGGGGGTCGCCCCGTTTCCGAGCGCCGACCCCGCGCGGTTCCGGAACGTGACGGAGGTGGAGGCCGACGCGCTGGTCATCCCGGCGGGCGCGAAGCACCCGAAGGAGGCGTTCGAGTTCATCAAATACGTCAACTCGCAGAAACCGATGGAAAAGCTCTGCCTCGGCCAGCGGAAGTTCAGCCCGCTGCGCGAGTGCTCGGCCGAATTTTTCGAGAAGCATCCGAACCCGCACATCGGCGAGTTCCTCGCTCTGGCGAAGAGCCCGAACGCGCGGTTCGTCCCGCAACTGACGGTCTGGACGCTCTACAGCAACGACATGACCCAGGCCTTCGGACGGGTCTGGATGGGCAAGGCGGCCGCCGGAGAATCCCTGGACGAGGTGCAGAAGCATGTCCAGCAGGCCTTCGACCACCAGCAGAAGCGGTGGGAGCGGATTTCCGGGAAACTGACAAAGGAGTGGGACAAGCAATGACCAACGGCGACAAACACAACCTCCGGGTCGGGCTGCTGTTCATCAGCCCGTGGATCCTCGGGTTCCTCGCGCTCTGCGTTTACCCGCTTTTGAGCAGCCTGTTCTATTCGATGTGCGATTATTCGGCGCTCTCGCCCGCCGTGTTTGTCGGCTCGCAAAACTACCGGGACATGTTCGCGGACGCGATTTTCTGGAAGTCGGTTTACAACACGATTTTCTTTGCGGCCTTCGCGATCCCGCTGGGGCTCGTCATGTCGCTCTCCCTCGCGATCCTGCTGAATTTCGACCTGCCGGGGAAGGGGATCTTCCGGACGGTTTTCTTTTTGCCATCGCTGGTGCCGATGGTCTGCCTGGCCGTGCTCTGGCAGTGGATGCTCAACGGGGATCTCGGTTTGGTCAACAACACGCTCAAGCCCGCGTTCGGAGCGGTCAACGCCCTCATCGGCACGCATCTTTCGCCGCCGAACTGGCTGCAGGAGGCGGCCTACGCCAAGTGGGGGATCATCTTCACCGGGCTCTGGGGGGTCGGCCACGCGGTCGTGATCTACCTGGCCGGGCTACAGGGCGTCCCGCGCCACCTTTACGAATCCGCGGAAATCGACGGCGCGAACTTCTGGCACAAGACATGGCACATCACCCTGCCCGTGCTCTCGCCCGTGATCTATTTCAACACGATCATGGGGCTGATCGGCTCGTTCCAGGTGTTTGCCGTGCCCTACGTCATGACCGGTGGCGGGGACGGCCCGGAACGCTCGCTGCTGTTCATGGCGACCTACCTTTACCAGAATGCCTTCGACTATTGGAACATGGGCTACGCCTGCGCGATCGGCGTGGCGCTCTTTCTCCTGATCCTCGCGCTCACCTGCGCCGCCACGAAGCTCTCCGAGCACCACATCCACTACGAGGGGAAATGACGATGAAACAAACACGCGAAAACAACCGGTTTTTGAACCTCCTGGTCTTCGCGGTCCTGGTCCTTGCGGGCATCGCGTTTCTGGCCCCGTTCGCCTGGATGGTCTCGACCTCGCTCAAGCCGCTGGGCGAAACGATGACCCTCCCCCCGCGGTGGATACCGGGCACCATCCAGTGGCGCAACTATCCGGACGCCATCGCCGCGATGGGCGATTTCTGGCGCTACACGGGCAACACGGTTTTTCTGTGCGCCATGACGGTAGCCGGCACCGTGGCGAGCAGCGCGCTCGCCGCGTATGGGTTTTCGCGCATCGAATGGCGGGGCCGCGACACCGTCTTCCTCGTCCTGCTCGCGACGATGATGATCCCGTTTCCCGTCATCATGGTCCCCATCTACAGCCTGTTCAAATCCCTCGGCTGGATCGGCGGATTCAAGCCGCTCTGGGTCCCGTCGTTCCTCGCCGGCGCGTTCAATGTTTTTCTGCTCAGACAATTTTTTCTGACCCTGCCGAAGGACATGTCGGAAGCGGCGCGGATTGACGGCTGCAGCGAGATCCAGATTTTTTTCCGGATCATCCTGCCGCTTTCCAAGCCGGCGCTGCTCGTGGTCGCGCTGTTCCAGTTCATGGCGACATGGAACGATTTTCTGGGACCCCTGATCTTCCTCACCGAGCAGAAGCACTTCACGCTCGCGCTCGGGCTGCAAAGTTTCCAGAGCCAGAACGGCGGCACCGCGTGGCACCAGCTCATGGCCGCCTCGACGCTGGTCGTGCTGCCCGTGATGGCGGTCTTTTTCTTCACCCAGCGCGCGTTCGTCGAAGGGATCGCCTCCACGGGGGGCAAGAACTGACGGACGCACATGGGAAAAAGCCTGGTCCGCTTTCTTCACACCCCGCCGCATTTTGGGAACCCCTGGTGTTTATGCGGAAGCCCGCTCAAAACGTCGGAGTGTTTTCAAAAAGGATGAGCCTCCCGTCGCGATACCGCAGCGGAACCGGGGAAGCGGCGACAACGCAACGCTCGTGGGCCCGCAACTCCTCCGCGATGTCTTCCGAGCAATAGAGCGTTTCGAGATGAAGCGTGTTCGGGACAAACATCCAGCCGGAATCTCCATAGCGCTCGCGGATGCGTGCCACGACCTCTTCGTCATCCTTCAGCGTGCAGGGAATGGCCATGCGGCGCATCTCGCCGGTCGTGAACACATTGAGGAATGTTTTCCGCTCGTCGATCGCGTCGCGGAGACGGCGGGTGATGAAATCGGCGAGGCCGACGCCGATAGCGTTGCCGTGCGAGGCTTCCGAAAGCGCCAGCGCGGCGATGACATCGATCCGCGGACGCGCGAGGTCCTCGTAGCCGTTGATTCCTCGCCGCCCGATCACATTCGTGTCCATCCCGGTTCCGCTGAGTGTTTTCCCGATCTCTCCCACGACGAGCGCGCGCAGGTCGTCGCAGGGAAGCGCGGGAAAATAATGCCGGTGGCGTTCGAGCAGCCCCGGCTCCCGCGAAAGAATCTCTCCGGGCGCGATGGCGTGCAGTTCGGCCGTCCGGTCATAGCCGTCCTCCAGGATCGCCAGGCCGCAGAAAATTTTCCCCGAACCCACGATCAGCGTACCCATTTCGAGGAGCATGTCCTTCATCCGCGGGGTGGATGTGGAATGAAAGGTTTCGGCCGAGCGGATCTTTCCCATGCCGACGACCATCATCTTGGTCAACCCGCTTTGCACCGGGCCGGAAAAGCAGGTGTGGAGCTTGATGCGGTTGAGGACGAGAACCCCATCCGCCTCGTGGCAGCGGCGGTCCATCCAGACATCCCCGGTGGACACGGTTCCGATTTTGACCACGTCCATGCTGGCACAAATTTTCATGCCGGCG
>Ga0316229_1001361_pt1 | contig 25342 bp, 20 predicted proteins | sample TBH18023metaG_FD_206011 | JGI IMG/M metagenome (GOLD analysis project Ga0316229, IMG submission 206011) | Freshwater microbial communities from Trout Bog Lake, Wisconsin, USA - TBH18023 | ecosystem: Environmental > Aquatic > Freshwater > Lake > Hypolimnion/Profundal zone | place: USA: Wisconsin... | reverse complement strand
TCTTGAGTACCTAAAGAAACTAAAAGATATTGAGATTTTTATCCTATCTTCTACTGCTAATGAAGAGCAGTTCAAAAACATCTCTAGAGATAAAAGAGAGTGGTTGGAGAAGATGGGAATTGATTTTCCTGCTATATTCGTTCCTGGTAAGAAACACAAGAAAGAATATGCAGAGAAAAATGCACTTCTGATTGATGATACACATTCAACAATTGAGAAGTGGAATGATGAAGGTGGAGTTGGTATATATCATACGGATTGGCACACAACCATAACGATCCTTAAAATGTATATTTGACAACACCTAAATAGTATGATATCATGTATTGAGTGAAATAATCCGTTTATACTCCGTTTAATATTCCGTAACATAAGAGGTAATTATGAGCACATTTGCTAATCTAAAACGTCAATCCGGTAACCTTGACAAGCTTGCAAAAGCAGTTGAGGCACTGAACTCTTCAGAATCATCTTCAGATCGTTCCGATAACTTCTGGAAACCAGAGGTAGATAAGGCAGGTAATGGTATGGCAACCATTCGTTTCCTCCCTGCAGCTGCTGTGGATGGTGATGATGCACTTCCTTGGGTCAAGGTATTCTCTCATGGGTTTCAAGGTCCAGGTGGGTGGTTGATTGACAACTGCTTGACTACTAAGAATCAAGCATGTCCTGTTTGTGAACACAATTCTACTTTGTGGAATTCTGGTATTGAAGCAAACAAGGATATCGTTCGTAAGCAGAAACGTAAGTTGAACTATATCACAAACGTTTATATCGTTTCTGATCCAAAGCATCCAGAGAATGAAGGACAGGTAAAACTGTATAAGTTCGGTAAGAAGATCTTTGATAAGATTACTGAAGCAATGAATCCTGCATTTGAAGATGAAACTGCTATCAACCCATTTGATTTGTGGGCTGGTGCTAACTTCAAGTTGAAGATTCGTAAGGTAGAGGGTTATCAGAACTATGATAAGTCAGAGTTTGAATCTCCTTCTGCATTGTCTAACGATGATGCTGAACTTGAAAAGATTTGGAAGTCAGAACACTCTCTGAACGATTTGGTTTCTGATAAGGAATTCAAGAGTTATGACCAGTTGAAATCTCGTCTTGATAAGGTACTTGGTCTTGCTGGTGGTGAACCAGTTAAGAGGACTACAGTAGAACAGATTAAGGAATCTACTCCAAGATCTGCACCAGTTGCACAGGATTCTGGTGCTGGTTGGACTGATAGTTCTACCACTGAGGATGATGACGATATGGCATACTTCTCCAAGTTGGCAGAAATGGATGAATAGTTAATCTTCAAAATAAGAACCCCTCTTCGGAGGGGTTTCTTTTTATGGTGCCAGTTTCATAAACTCATAATTTATAGTTCTATAGATTGTAGAGTTAGGATTTCTTATTGAAGCACTTCCACCTGTTTGTTCTTCTGATGTATTAGTTGTAGATCTTGTTGGTTGGTTAATAACAATCGGTTCACTACTTTCCACCATGTCATTATCCATAATAGGTGGTATAAACCTACTCACTGGTGTAGATGTAGGTTGTGTGGTTGGAGTTACAGACTCCATTTGTTTATTTAATTCAGATATCCTATCCCCAAAATCATCTGATTTTGATATTACAGATTTCCCCACATCAGTTTTTGAAAATTCATCATAAAGATAATCTGCCGATTGTTTTGGTGCTTCTGCTAATGCTTTCTTTGCATTATATGAACCAACAATTTTAGTGACTCTTTCGGGGTCCAACGTAAACAAATCATCCTTAGTGTCTCCAAGAGCGGCATATTTTATAAATTCTCCATGATTTGATTTATTCTGAAACCCAAGAACTGGTCCATCCCTATCTTGTATAACTTTTTCATATCCTGCTTCTTCAAAAGCAGGAGTAACTGTAGAATCAACATATCTGTTAATTGCTTCTTCTTTTAATTTTGGTATTTGATTTAATTCATGAATCCTTCTTTGATTCATTTCTTCAGCAGCGACAAGAGCTCTTGGATCACCTCCAGATTTTTTGCGAAGAGGGATTATTTTATTTTCATAATCATCTTCCAATTGTTTCTGTCTTTTATCTAAGTCTGCCCACTCTGGTCCATAACGAACCGATCTTTCTTTTGATTCTAAAAATTCACCAATTCCCATTGCACCAGCAATAGTTGCAATAGTTGCACCAGCAGTTCCTAAGCTCCCAAGTCCCATTGCCTCACCGGCTACATCAAGCATACCGGCAAATCCTTTTGTTCCTTTGAATGTCATTTTCAATAAATTAGCAAGTAAAGGAGATATTACCTTAAAAATCAATCCAGATGAACTAGTAATAACTTTAAATACTATTCTAGCAACTATTCTACCAATTCCCATTGATAAATCAGTGACAATACGAAGAATACCACCAACCACTTTAAATAAACCAAGTAAACCTTTTATACCACTCTCACCAATTCTCATTAAAGTTCCAATCACAGGGATATTATATAATCCACCAATAATTGTATCTTTTAACATACCCAAACCACCACCAATAATACCAACCAATCCACCAGTTATAAACCCAACCAAACCTTTAACACCACCATAAACCATTCCCAATAAAGATAGGATAGGATTACTTGATGGTTTATCAACTTTTTGTGTGGCACTGCTAACTGTTGTTTTCTTTCTTTTTGATTCGTTTATCTTTTTTTGAGCAAAATCCTTATCTATTTCACCCTTTCTTTTATCATCTTCTTTGGTTTTAACAAAAAAAGTGTATATCTTTGCCAAGACATCAGCGGTAGAATCGCCCTTCTTTACTGGTCTAACAGTAGTAGTACTGATGGTAGATACTTTATCATCCTCAGTTCCCATAGTTTTTGATAATCTACTAACTAATACTTTATTAACATCAGTCATGGAAACCAGTATATTAGTTAATGATATTAAATTGGATTCTAATTTATCAAGACGAACATTAGCACCTTCTTTTGAAAGTTTATCATTCTCTCTTGCATAATTTGATATAAGAGTATCTTGTGCTTTTAGTTTATCTACTAAATTTGCTATACTTTTATTACTTCTTTTCTTGGCCATTTTAATCTCTTTTATCTGTTAAAAGATAAGTGTAATAATCCACTCGCAACCTCTTGTGGAGATAGATCTTGTGATTGTGGTGTTGTTATATTTGTTTGCATATTGACATTGGTTTCTGACTGATTCACATAAACAATCTGTTTAGGTTGTTTTATACTCTTCTTCTGTTGTATTGGTAAAGGTACTGGTGTTTGAGTAACCACTGATGCTTTTGGACTACCCAAAACTCCAGAAACACCAGGTCTTCTTATGCCCAATAATTCAGAAAAACCTCTTTGAGATTGTGTTACTGCACCACCAGATGACCTATCAGATTGATTCCCACCAATAACAGTCATACCACTGCTTGATATATTCTGTACAAAGGCAACATGTGCCCCACCTTGCCTTGAGAATACTGCAACATCACCTGGTTGACATGCATTAAGATCACCTTGACCAGTTCTAGCATCATAAACAACACCTGGCATATTTAAGAAACTAGAAGCAGATCCACTTCCTGTTCCTTGATATCCTGTAGCATGAAGGACTGAATTAGCAAAGGCAGCACACCAAGGTTGTTTTTGAACGTCCCAAGATTGAAAATTACTACCAATAAATGAGTTTAGTTGTTGTGGATTGCTTGATTCATTAAACCCAAGGAATGATTTCGCATAGTCCAATGGACCTTTTCCACTAGCACTTTCCACTGTTTTTTCTGATTGAGCAGGACCACTTGTATTAAATACACTTCCACCAACAACAGTCCCACCATCTGCAAGCATTTTATCTCTGTATCCAGTGCTAGTACCTGCACCATATGCAGAAGTACTAGCCGCAGTAAACTGTGTTTGTTGTCTTGATACTGCTGGTAGTACATTCTTAGCAGCATAGAATAGTGATTCTTTTCTCTGTCCCTGTGGACCTGTTCTATATTGTTCTGAAGGACCAGGTGCTTGTTTAGTTCCAGTTACTGCTTGGAACTGTCCTTGTTTATTGAGAACTTTGGTGATAGAATCTTCACCACCTTCCTCTCTTGCTCTATTTAAAATAGTAGCAAATACCATTCCCTCTTCTTTTACATTTGTCTTGGCGCCAGCTTCTGCATGGGTAGCACGTAATAATTCATCCCACTCTTTTCCTGATATTCCTCTACCGAGATATTGCTCTGCTGCTTTCTTGGCACCTTCTTCGTCAGCATCATAACCAACATCTCCACCACCATATGAACCACCAATACCAATTTTTGATAGTATGTCACTAAAATCAAACATTGATTTAATTTTATCAAATGCTTTTCCTATTTCTGAGGTGGAGAATACATCTTCCAACTCTTGGATTTTTTGTTGTATTTCATCAGAAAACATATAAACACCAGTTCCAACTGCAACAATACCGAGTATACTCAGTCCTGTCATCATACCACTGTTAAATAGATTACCTGATTTTGTTTTTGTTGCGGATGGAGTTGCAGTAGATCCTACTACAGTTTGTTGTTTTTGAGATTGTTTTTTATCTTCCATTTTAGATTCTTGTCTACTATCAACAAGAAAATCATATAACTTGGCAAGAATGTTTGCTTCAGTTTCACCTACACGAATAGCAGTGGATGTTGAACTAACTTTTGAAACGACAGATGGATCATATTGATTCTTCATCATGTCCACAAATCTAGATGTATTGAGTGTCTGTGTTGCCATTTATCGTTTCATTTGTTGTTGTTTTATCTTTTCATTCTCTTCATTAATGTAATTGACTAATAGGTTCAAATAAATATCCCTTTCCCAAGGTATCATATTTTCAAGTTCCGTCAAACTATACTTGTGATGTTGCATTAGGGAAAAGTTTGTAGTATAGTAGTTTGCTAGGTTGTCATGACGGAACGTTACCCGAAAAAATTCTGTAACCCCTCTAACTCTATACTATGATCAAATCCACATTTACTACATTTTATTTCCACTGTCTTCTTAATTCTAGGTAAACTAGAAAAGAAGTTCTCAATCTTATTGAATTGCTCTGTACTTAAACTTTCAATAAACTCTGCTATCTCTTGTGGTGTTGACTCATAAGCATAATAATATTGTTTACCATCAAAGATGTATTCAACACTATCTGATACAATATCAAATGCCACATCAACTGAATTACTTTTACTGGTTATCTTCTCAATAGTTGAGAATTGTGGATACTTCAATTTGATTGAAATTTCATTGGTTAGTTGAATGACATCACTTATGTTTGGATCTTTCTCAACTTTAATATCCATTAAGTCAATCTTAACATCCATTGAATTACCACAAACGGTACCATTAACTTCATTATTACAAATATATTTGTTCTCTACAATTTCACCAACTGACTTAGCACGAAGTTGTAAGAAATAAAACTCCACATCAACAACAGGCAATGACTCAATATCAATACCTTCTGTTAGTGTGCAGTTATGAAGAATCTGCTTTACATTCTTTTCAATAGTATCTTTATCATCAGCTTCAATTGCCATCAAAAGATTCTTCTGTTCTTTCACTAAGAAAGGTCTAAACCGTATATTCTTTTGTGAAAGTGGAAGATCTATATCATATATGGGTGTATCAATTCTAGGCAATGCCATGTTATATTCTCCTTCAAATCAATTAAAAGTTTGTTGTATTAAGTATATTATCTAATCCAGAAAGTGCCTGAGTAGCAATATTTTGTCCAATATTTTGTAACATATTATTAGTCCAGTATGTGTATGCAAACACCACTGAAAGTTTATGATAACCATCATTAGACCAATCTAGGTCAAGTTGGTTAACAGCAATGGGGAAAGCATCAATGAGTACAACACTATATGACAATTGATTGTTTTGATCATATTGATTAACTTGAATTTCAGTCACATAATCTTTCTTGTACTTAAAGTTGAAATTTGATGATGGGTTGATAACTTCTAACCATGCATCAAAAAACATCTTTTCACTCATGTCTCCACCAACATAAAAATCAAGTACTATGTCATTGTACATTGACAAGTTGGGAAACTTCTGAACAGGCACTGAACCTATTTTTCTATCAACAGTTGCTAATGTTCTACTAGGTAATTCTGTAGAGTTACATCTAAGTGCTAACTGACTAGCGCCACTACTGTAAAATGGTAATAGTAAATAAGGGATAGGGATGAATACATCAAACCTATTTGGTCTTGCTAAGTCCTGTTTAAAACTTGATTGAAAATCCGAAATTGATTTTGGCATTTTACTTGTCGTTCTTTATTTGTTGTACAGATTCTTCCCAAACGGTTTGTGCCGATTCTTTCTTAAACTGGTGTACAGGTAGGTACATTGCTACATCCCACTCATCTGGTGACACTGCCAGTATTTTAGATTGCATATGAGTATACAAGTACTTCTTTATGCAAGGTTTAAACTCTTTATATCTTCTACTTGCTTTCAATATCTCGTATGTGATTCTCAACCTTTTTATTTCATCATTGTCATCAAGTATTGCAAGTGGAAGTAACTTAGTTAGAAATGCTATTCTATATTTTATAGGTAAATAGTGCAGATTCAATCCAAGAAACCCATCATTGTACCTATGTAAAGGTAATACCATAGGGAATATATCATAATAAGGTAAATCATTTTTACCCTTTGGATTGTAATAGAAATAGTATAACCCACCTATCAGGAATCTTTTAGTATTTCTAGCAGTTTCACCCTTTATCCCTTTTGCCAAAGATGCAGGATCTCTCATCTTAGAAACTTTGCTTCTTAACCACGTGAAAGATTGTCTACTTAATCTAGAGATATCAGCAGCGGATCGTTCTTTGGTAAGGGTTGTTAATTTTGATTCTTTCATCATGATTCTATTTAGGTTAGTAATAAATCTTTCTCTGTTAGGTTCACAAACTCAGAACCATCTACAGATGCCATAACAATAAACTGCCATTTCCTATCAGCACAGTACTCTATAGCAGCTTTCCACTTTGCTTGATTAACTCCCCAAGTAGCAACCTCAGTGATATATTTCTTGGTTATTCTACTCTTTCTTTCTGGTGGTCTTGATTGTTTAAGAGGTTTAACTTCTACAAGGAATGTACGGATTGCACCTTCTTTGTTTCGTATCTTTACTAAGAAGTCAGGGAAGTATCGGTGATATCTTCCATCAATGGGTGAGATGTAAGGTATGATAAGTTCTTCGGATGCCCAAGATATCACATTGGGGTCTTTGTCAAACCTATCCATTATCTTACATTCCCATGAGGAACGATAAATGATACCTGTTGGATCACCCACATACTTTTGTGGATTTCTTGGTGTAAATTTTCCTTTGTATGCCATATAAATAGATTATGTATAAACTTATATGTAGAAGAACTAAATGTCATCAATAGAAATAACACCGTTGAATATCAGTGGAGTCAAGTTACCATTTGATTTACTTGATAATCTTTTGGGACAGAACATAGATTACACTAAACTGGTATATCCATTGGATTTGGCAACAAACCCACAATATTGTCATGCAGTTCAGTTCTCTGTCCACGACTACACATATCCAGTGGTTGAAGGAGCATATAATCAAATAAGTGGTGCACTAAACACCGCATTAACTGCTGCAACTAGTGCTGCTTTATCATCTTCTGGTGTTCAGTTACCTTCTGCAACACTTAATGGTTGGGCAGCATCAGCAAAATCAGGTGCAACTTCATTAGTTAATGCCACTAAACAAGTTGGTTCAGATGCAATACAATCAGTAAAAGGTATTACTGGTGACACAAACTTATCATCTGGTATAAATTCTGCTCTTGAAAAAATATCAAACACCGCACCAGGTGAAATAAAACAATTTGTTACAAACTATGGACCGTTAGCACAACCAGGTTCATATAAACCAACAGTTAATGACCAACCACTAGCATATGTATCACTCTACATGCCAGATACATTGATAGCAGATTTCAGTTCTAATTATCATGATGCTTCCTTATCAAAAACATTTGGTCTTGCTGGTTATGTTGGTAATGCTACAGCAGACGTAATGAAGAATATGGATTCCCTCAAAACGAATCCATCAAACATAGCACAATTATCAACAATAGAAGATTTGAAACGTGGTGCTACTGCAATTGCAGGTGGAGCATTAATAGGTGCAGCAGGTGGAGATAAAGAAAATGCTACTTTGTTATTACAGAATGCTCTAAAGAGAGTGCCAAATCCACAGTTACAGTTATTATATCAAGGAACTAACCTTAGAGAATTCTCATTTGAATTTACATTCACACCAGCATCCGCAAAAGAAGCAGAATCCGTTGACCAAATAGTTAAAACTTTTGCATACTATTCTCTACCCGATTTAACTGATGGTGTAGGTGGACAGTTCCTAATTCCACCACAGATATTCAGAATAAAATTTCAATTCCTTGGAGACAACGGAATTGCTACTCAAATAGGAAACGTTCTGCAAAATACTATAGGTAACTTATTGGGAACACAGTTTTCTAAAATCATATCAGGCAGTAACCCAACGACTGATATAACAAATGCTAAACAAGCAAAGATATTTACAATAAATGATTGTGTATTAAAAGATGTATCTGTTAACTATGCACCTAATGGATGGGCATCATATCAAGATGGATTTCCAATTCAAACAACATTATCATTACGATTCTCTGAAATCAATATCGTTACTAAGCAGAGTCCAGGTATTGCTCCTAAAAACACAGTAAATTATGAACTCAGTAAAAATGCCGATCAAATAGTTGGTCAAATAGACAAAATGGTTGGCCCAATACCAAGTAATGGTCCTATACAACTATGAAATATTTTAACACACTACCAACAATAAATCAACCAGATTTTAATGGTAATTATATTACTGTAACTAATTTGTTATCAAGGGCATATTTATTGCCTTCGTTACAAAATAATGTTTATCTTTTCTACAAGTATAACATTAAAGATTCGGACAAACCAGAATCAATAGCATACAAGTATTATAACAATCAGTTCAGATATTGGCAGATAATGTATGCTAATGGTCTTTTTGATGCTAATGCAGATTGGCCAATGGACTATACTAACTTCATGATATACATGAATGACAAGTATGCTGTTGAAGCAAATACTGCAAGTATGGATGTACTATCATATACGAAAAATACTGTGCATCATTATGAACAATCTTATACTACTTTTAATAGTAATGGTTCACAAAAACAAACAGTTACTATAGAAGTTGACCAAGACACATATATAAATGTTCAACCATACTCTACTTCTGTATCATTTTCGGATGGGTCTATAGCAACAAAATAAATGGATAGTAGAATCGTTTCCATATATGACTATGAGTATAATTTAAACGAATCTAAAAGACAGATTAATCTAATCAAAGACGTTTACGCAAATGACATGGATAGTCAATTGGCATCAGTGATGAGATAATATGGTAGATTTTAATCCTAATACACCCACTTCTAAACTTAATTATCCTACCGATTATAAGTTAGAATCTCTTGCTTTATTCGCTCCTGGTTTTTCTGGTGCATTAGATTTACTACCACATATGGTAGAGTTGAATTATTTTGAAGATATCTACAACAATACTATATCCGGTAATGTTGTTATATCCGACTCTGTTGGTATTCTAAACTTTGCTTCTCTTGGTGGTACAGAGTTTATAGTAGTTAGATTTAGGAAATCAGATGACTTACCAATATCTGTAGACAGAGTATTCAGAGTATTCTCTGTGTCTGATAGAAGATTTGACCTTAGTAACAACCATGAAATCTATAAGATAGAATTTTGTTCAGAAGAATATTTACTCTCAGAACAATATAGAATAAGCAAATCTTATAAAGGACAGAAAATATCTGATATGGTTGCTGATATCTGCAATACTTATTTAAAAATTGGTGGCACTGGAAAGAAACAACTTTATGTTGATGATACAATTGGGTCATATGATTTTGTGTTACCTAACAAGAAACCTATAGAAACCATCAACTGGTTATCAAACTATGCGTTACCTTCATCTGGGACAACTGGTGCTGACATCCTATTCTTTGAGAATAGGATAGGTTATTTCTTCACATCATTGCAACATATGTACAAAACAGATGCTGTGTTATCTTTCCTTTATAATCCGAAGAACATATCAAATGATGTGTTTGCAAAGATGACTTCTGTACTAAAATTTGAAGTATTGAACTATGTTGATACTTTGGATGCAATGAACAGAGGAACATTTGCCAACAGAGTTATATCAGTTGACCCCATAAGAAGAAAGAAAACTACTACAGATTTTAATTATAATGAATATTATAAACAATCAACAACATTAAATGGTTCCCCTGTAACCAATAATTATAAAAATAGACATGGGAAACAATTATTTGATACACCACCAAAAGATATGGAAGCTGGTGTATTACGTATGATGATAACCAACATGGGACAACAAAGTGATGTTGCTTATATAAAAAATAAGCCAGGTAGTGTATCCAATGATTATCGTGTAGAACAATATCTACCAAATAGAGTATCACAATTATCTCTTGCTAATTATACTAGATTAAAACTAACTGTTCCAGGAAACTCTAGTATTTTTGCTGGTATGTGTATCAACTTCACAGCATCCAGTATGAACCAGATGAACGAAAAGGGGTCAAGACCTATAGACCCATACTTATCTGGTAAATATTTAATCAGTGCTGTAAGACATATCATTACACCTATATCATATATAAGTGTAATAGAAATATGTAAGGATAGTGGAATAATGAATTACTCTGGTGTTGACCCTAATAGTTCTACTTGGAATGGATTTGTAACTGGTAATCAAAACAATAACAACTAATGAATAGAAACAACTTCTTAGGTATTAGCAATTTTATATGGTGGATGGGTATTGTTGAAGATAGAATAGACCCACTTGCTGCTGGAAGATGCCGTGTCCGTATAATGGGATGGCATAGTGACAATAAAAGTATATTACCAACAAATGAACTTCCTTGGGCACATCCAATGAATCCTGTCAACAGTTCACACACATTTTCGTCACCATTGGTTGGTGATTGGATTGTTGGTTTCTTCATGGACGGAGAGTCTGCACAGTTTCCAATAATGATGGGTGTATTACCTTATATAAAAGAATAGGTTATAAAAATGGCAGTATCAAGTTATAATGTGTATAGTACGGTATCAAAAAATGGGGACTATAGAACCATAGAGTATCAATACAGTGCTTTACCCAGTGGAGAAACACCTCCACCGACATATGTTGTTCAAAATATAGTAACTGGGGAAGATGTTTATACATCGGAAAATAAACTTGATGCAACAAATTTTGCAAAACAACTTGATATTGGATATACGATACCAGGTCATGAAGATCCTGTTGGTGTTTCACCAAACTATGCTCCACAAAAATATTCATCTAACGGAACACCAACAGAAACTAAACCACCAGTTCCACCACCTGGCGCATCAAATAGTTCTCCTGTATCACAACAGGATGGATCGAGTCTTCCTAAATTTGCACAGGGGATTATTGCTAACACAACTACAGCACTAAACAATACTCTTCCGGCACACACATGTAGTATCAAATTACCGGCACTTTTCAAAAAGATAAAAGTAGAGTTTGAACTTTTTCCAGCAGTAAATACTAAAGCATTAGAAGATTTTGCTCAGTGGGTATCAACAGATTTGATAGATCCAGTAGTAGAGATGATAAAAAATGCAGTCAAAGCAATCAAAGCAAAGATAAAAGAAATTGAAGTATATGTGAATTGGGTAAAGAAACAAATAAAGACATTAAAAGAATGGATAGATGCAGCACAAGAACTTATCACATTCATGATGTCACTACCTGCTAAATTATTACAACTAGTTACAAACTGTTTGACTGCATTACAAAATAGTATGGTAACTATGGTTAAAAATCAGGTTAAAGCAGTAACAGACACAACAACTTCTACCAATAATGCCGAAGCTGGAACAACAGCACCAGAGAACATACCGCCTGATATTCCTGGTGTAGATGAAACTATAACTTCAATTGTAACATAGAGTAAATATTATGGAAGAAGAACTACACCCCAAAATGGCAGAATTGATGTTTCATTTTGAAGATTTACAAAATCATATCAATGATTTGCAAGACAAAATATCTTCTGTAAATGATCATCATGAATCTTTGAGAGAAACTACTTCAAATGTTGATAATGAAATACATCCAGAGTTGGAAAAATCAATGACTGATGTAAAAAATGTTTTATCAACAAAGATGGAACATACGGAACAAATGATTAGTTCTATTCTAAATAAAGATAGATTGGATCACATGCATGAATTCTTCAAATTAAGAGATTCGGTAAAATAATATGGGTTTAAAGTTTGAACCAACACCAAGTTCTGTAGAAAATCAACCAAAGTACCCATATAATAATGCCACTGTAACCGCATCTGGTCATTCTATGGAAATGGATGACACTCCAGGCAACGAAAGAATAAGACACCAACATCGTTCTGGTTCATTTACAGAATATCAGGCATCAGGTGATGTTGTTCATAAGATAGTTGGTAATGGATTTAATGTTGTAGTAAATGATAATGATGTTATCATTCAAGGAGCATGTACTGTTCATGTTTATGGTGATACTGAATTAAAAGTTGATGGTAATCTTATTGCTGACATTGGTGGAGATGCTAATTTAATAGTCAGTGGTGATTGCTCTCAAACTGTTGAAGGTGATATGGATACTTCGGTGGCAGGTTCTGTTATAATAACTGCATCTGATATCACGCTACAGGCAACAGATGCTGTTTATGTCAACTGTGACCTTAATGTAAGGGGTGATATAATTGGACAACAGTCTGTAGCAGCCTATGGTAATTTGAATGCTGGTGGTCATATCAGTGCCGTTGGATCGTTAAACATCCTTGGTGGCGTACCAATAGCAGGTGGAGAACCACTTCCTCATGTAATAACTGGTACTATTGGTTTAATAGCAACAATGCCATTCTTTACTATTTTGGCACCAATAACAAGTATTACTGGATCAACATTCATCACAGGTGCAACTGCTATAACAGGTGCTACGGCAATTACTGGTGCATTTGCTGCATCAGGATTATCAACACTCACTGGTGGTGCATTGATTGGTGGTATATTATACAATACTCATGTTCACGCAGATCCACAGGGTGGAACCGTAGGACCACCCAAATAACACCATAAATAGAAGATGGCAATACAAAATACAACTTACTCAGACCTAGACTTGAGGTTTTTACCTCAACCTGGAACTAAAGATGTGTCGTTCAGTTACGATGAACAGGCAGTAATTCGTTCTGTCAAAAATTTATTGCTTACTGGACCTTTTGAAAGACCTTTTCAACCCCTGTTAGGATCACAAATAAATAAGTTATTATTTGAACCAATAAATCCTCTAACAGCCGGTTTACTAGAGGATGAAATAGTTAGAACCATTAATAATTATGAACCAAGGGCATCAGTTGCAAACATCTCTATAAATGCATACCCTGACCAAGATGCTTATCAGGTATCTATGTTTTTTTATATCGGTAATAATACAACACCAACAGGCATCAACATAATTCTGAAAAGGACAAGGTAATGGCGGGAGCAAATTCAAATGTACAATTAGTCGGATTAGACTTTGATACAATCAAAGGTAATCTAAAAACGTTCTTGGGATCTCAGGATACGTTTAAAGACTATAACTTTGATGGGTCTGGTCTATCTGTATTACTAGATGTTCTAGCATACAATACACAATATAATGCATTCTATCTGAACATGGTTGCTAATGAAATGTTCTTTGATACTGCATTACAACGTTCATCCGTTGTATCTCATGCTAAGTTATTGAATTACGTACCAAAATCAGCAATTGCACCAACAGCATATGTTACTGTAATAGCAAGTGGTGTTACCGATTCTAGTTTAACACTACCATCATATACTAATTTTTTATCAGAATCAGTAAATGGTATAAACTATAACTTCATAACAACAGATTCAACAACCGTAAATACTGATACTAACACTAATACAGCAACCTTCTATAACGTAGAATTGAAGGAAGGTATACCAGTAAACTACACATTCACTGTTGATTCAACATCAAACCCAACATACACATTTGAAGTTCCAGATGCTAATATTGATACAAGTACAATTAAAGTACTAGTTCAGCAATCAATATCAAATACAAATTATCAAATCTATTCCGAAGCATCTCCATATTCAATTCTAACTGGAACTGGTGCAGTAAACTTAGACACTAGTTTGATTTATTTCTTGGAAGAAGGGTTGAATGGTAACTACACCTTAACTTTTGGTGATGGTGTAATAGGAAATAAACTGACAGATGGTAATATAGTAAAAGTATCATACATCTCAACACAAGCAATCTCAGCACACGGTGCTAATAACTTTGTTATGATGGATGTTGTATCTGGTTTCACCAATACTACTGTATATGGACAGACTCCAGCATCAGCAGGAACTGAAAAAGAATCCATTTCTTCTATAAAATTCCAAGCACCTAAAGCATTTGCTGCACAAAATCGTGCTGTAACAAAAGACGATTATATTACACTTATACAACAAAATAATATTGGTGTTACATTTGATGCCGTGAATGTGTGGGGTGGACAGGAAAATAATCCTCCATCGTATGGTGTTGTTTATATCTGTTTGAAACCTACTGGTGGTTACACATTAACAGACACTCAGAAGACTACTATAGTAAGCCAAGTACTTGCACCTATTTCTGTGATGACCGTAGTACCTACAATTGTAGATCCAGACTACACATACATCAAAATTGATGTTAGTGTATTGTATGATCCATCCAAAACAAATTTAAGTTCTAGTGATTTACAGAACCTTGTTACTGCAACAATAAGCAATTATGCAACAACAAACCTAAACACATTTAACTCAACATTCTCATCAAGTGATTTGATGATTGCTATAAAGAATGCTAACCCATCTATTATAGCAAACGAAATATCAATAAAATTACAAAAGAAAATATATCCTAACCTAACTACACCAACTACATACAACATGTTCTTCGGCATACCTTTACAGAAAGGAATGTTCCAGAGTGGTATATCAAGTTACCCATCGGTACAATTTAGAGATCCAACCAACCTTGCAAACATTATTGATGGTGTATATATTGAAGAAATCCCATCTTCAACTGGAGGTGTTTCAACAATTCAAGTAACCAATGCAGGTTTCGGATATCAGTATGCACCAACTGTTACTATACTGGGGGATGGACAAGGTGCAACAGCAGAAGCAGTTATTAATGATAATGGAACAATAAAATCAATTTCTGTATTGACATCAGGAAATAATTACACCAGTGCTATAGCATCTATAACTCCATCTTCATCAGACACAACAGGACGTAACGCTGCTGCTGTAGTTATATTAGAAGGTCAGTATGGAACATTAAGATCATATTATAATAATGACCAACAAGCAAAAACTATATTGAATCCAAACATTGGTACAGTGGATTATGTAAATGGTGTCGTGACATTAAATTCTTTCTCTCCAATTGAGATAGATAACCCATTAGGACAACTTGCAATTTCTGTTAATCCAACGACAACTATTATATCCTCTGGACGTAATAAAATAATAACAGTTGACCCTTTTGATCCAAATGCAATTACAGTTAGTATAACAGCAAAATCGTAATGATGGATAGTATACAAAAAACTTCTCTATTCGTTCCATCTCAACTTCCTGAGTATATCAGGGATGATCCTAACTATGCTAATTTTGTAGCATTTATAAAGGCATACTATTCTTGGATGGAAGAAAATGGTAATGTCTTAGATTTTAGTAAAAATATCTTAACATATCAAGATGTTGATTCTACAACACAACAATTTTTAGATTATTATGTTAATGATTTTCTACAGAATTTTCCAAAAGATGTATTAATAGATCAAAACAGATTAATAAGATTTGCCAGAGAATTATACAAAACAAAGGGAACTAACCCATCATTTGAATTCCTTTTTAGAATATTATATGATTCTGATTTTGAATCATTCAACACAAGAGATTTTGTTTTCAGAGCATCTGCTGGAACGTGGTTTGTATTTAAAAGTTTAAGATTGGCAACAGATGACCCTAACTTCTTAAATATAAGCAATTATAGAATATTTGGTGAATCAACCAAATCTATTGCTACTATAGAAAACTCTACAATATCTGGAACAAAAACAGAAGTATTCATTTCAAATATTGAAAGACTCTTTCAATCTGGTGAATATATTATTGTTGTAGATAATGCAAATCAACCAGTATATTTTAAAAATGGAACTCAAGTATCTGCTAACACACCTGGTGCTGAAACATTACGTGCCAAAATCGTTGGTCAGATTAGTCAAATAAATATAGACCCCAAGAATAGAGGATCATTCTATAAGTCTGGTGATCCAGTAGTTGTATATGGCGGTTTGAATTCATCAACAGGTATTGGTGCATCAGCAGTTGTTGGACAAACTACGACTGGTGGTGTAAAAAGTATTATTGTTGATGATGGTGGGTTTGGATATAGAAATGATCCTAACACAGTTATATCATTCTCCAATTTAAATAGTGGTGCTAAAACACCCTCTGCGGTTGTTGGTTCATTAACACCATATTTATTACCACTCATAACAATATCTAATGGTGGAGTTGGGTATCAAAATAATGATCCAATTTATGTAGTAATTAACTCTAACCCATATAATTTTGCACACGTTTCGTCTGTAGATGCTAATGGTAAAATCATTGCAGTTGGGTATAATATAGGAGTTGCTGCTAATAGTGTTTTGGGTATAACAGCAAATGTAAATTCTGTTAACACATCAGCACATGGAGCAGTAATCACTGTTGCAAACTCTGCTGGTGGTGCAATTGCAAATGTTACATATATGCCCACCAATGCTATTGGGTTAGGTAAAAATGTTCCTATTGGTAACACAACATTTAGTTTCTTATCTGGTCACCCAACATCAAATGCAAATACATCATTTGCAAATAGTTTATCTTTTATATCTTTCTCCACATATCCAATTTCATCGGTATTGGTAACGAATCAGGGTGGTGGAATAACGAACCAACCCGATATAGCAGCACAATCAATATATTCAAATGATACTTTAAATAATACTCTAATAAGTTCATTTGGTATATTATCCCCAATACAAATAATCAGTGGTGGTACTGGATATCATGCAAATGATACGATAGTGTTTTCTGGTGGTTCTGGTTATGGTGCATTTGCAAATGTCACATCTGTTGACTCAAGTGGTTCCATAACAGGCATTTCTTATATACAAGGTAAATCTATATATCCTTTAGGTGGAATGGGATATGATATACAACTACCAACAGTATCTGTAAAATCATCAAATGTTGGTGCATCAGGTGCCATTATAACAGTTACTGGAATATTAGGTGCTGGTGCAAGACTATCTTCAATAACAGATAGAGCAGGAGCAGTAACATCTATTAACATATTGAACTTTGGTGAAGATTATATTGCAACACCAAACGTTTCACTTAAAGTACAAGACATTGTAGTATCTAATATATTGGTGACTAAACCACCAATAAAGGGTGATATAATATATCAAGGCATTAATAGTAATAATTCTTCATACATTGCCTTTGTAGATTCATACACTTTATTAATACCTGATGTAGATCCAACAAAAACACTTTATAATTTAAGATTGTTTGAATATACATCTATACCAGATCCAACACTACCATTAAAGATTGATAGAAATAATATTGTAATTAACATTGCTAATAAGGTTCCAATTGGTTATGAAAGTCAATATCCTTTAATTACTGGATTGAATATCCAAGGGTTTGCTAGTTATGGTGATGGTACAGCAAAAGCAAGTGCAGTATTCTTGAATGGTCTGGTTGTTGGTCAGGGTCAATATCTGAATACACAAGGACAACCAAGTTCTTTCACCGTGTTACAGAATGAGGTATATAATAATTATACCTACCAAATAACCGTTAATAAGGAAATTGCAAAGTATCGCGAAATATTATTGAATCTATTGCATCCATCTGGAACTAATGTTCTGGGAAGATATGCAATGGAAACCGAAAGTAACTACTCTTTCCATAGTCAGGATGCATTATTTACTGGTTTACCATTAGCAGATTATACTGGTTATGCTGGTAGTACTGTAAAAATGGTTACTGACTTTACAAATAAGAGTAATAATATTATTACATTTAGTAATTTAGTTGGTGCTAATATTGCAACGTTTATTTCCACCAACAATATTGTAGAAATAACAACAGCTAATGGTCCATATGTAAAATGTGAAGTCAATTCAGTTGATTATACATCCAATACTGTAACACTACAAAATAATACTTGGTTGACTTATGCCAACGTTGCTTATGTCCAAGCAAACTCTGGATCTAACGTTATAAATATTAAGGTATTAACGGGTGCATATGATATAATGAATAATGGTGTGTATAGTGATCCTACATATCCATTAAAAGATATAGTTTATGCTGGTGATACTGTTAAGATAACAGGAAATGGTACCATATTTACTGTAATTAGTGTTAACTACATCAATGAAACTATTGTAGTTTCACCAAATTTACCTGCTATATCAAACTCATTAATAGCAGTTAATAGAACATTCGGTCCAACAAGTTGTGTGAGAATATTTGGTCCAGTTGGTACACAATACATACCACAATTAACGACAGAAAATGATGTTTTATTAACAACAGAAGACGACAACATATTAATATTAGGATAATAGATGAGTACCATAAAGATATCAGAGTTAAATCCAATAACATTAAATGCAAACACATCTAATACTATATTAGTTGGTGTTGACCTTCCCACTAGTGTAACAGGAAAAATATCAGCAACTTCATTAGCACAAGGGTTATACTCAAACAACCCATTAAATGTTGGTGCTAATCCAATACTATTTCCAAACACTATCGCACAGTTTTCTGGTAATAGTGTAACATACTTACAAGCAAATTTCCAGAACTTTACCTCATCTGGTTCTGCTGATGTTGTATTAACTTCTGATGTTGGAACAAACAGCAATAATTATATTGATTTAGGTATCAATAATTCACAATTTAGTGATCCTAATTATTCCTCAATGTATCCCCTTGATGGTTATCTGTATGTTTCTGGTCCAAATAGTTTATCACACACAGGAAATTTAGTTATCGGTACAGCATCCTATGGTGCAAACATTAATTTTATTGTTGGTGGAACAACATCAGCAAATATTGGAGCAACATTTAATGAAGATTGGTTAACATTTAAAAGACCAACAATAATAAATCAAATACCAACAAATTCATATTATGCCACTTTTCCAGCATTAACAATCAATAATTATGGAAATAGTTATTCGTTGTTAGTTAATGATGATTATCCTTCAGATTCATCTCCATTTGCCATTGATAATAATGGTAACACATCAATTGGATCATTAACATCGTATGGATATACATTTTATGTTTCTGGTAATACATTCTTTGCAGGTAATATTGCAACTTCTGGAATTATTACATTATCAGATGGATCTAATCCAGCATCTAATGTATTCGTAAGATCAAATGATACTATAACACTTGCTTCTGCTAAATCATATACAGATGTAGCAAACACTTTTATTCAAAATAATTATGTTGCCAATACAAACACAATCAACCTAAATAATTTAACTATTACTGGTAATCTTGTTGCAAATACAGTAGGAACTTCTGTTTCATTTAATAATGTTACTTCCAATAATGCAACATTCTCACAAAACATCACAGTTAATGGAACACTATCTTGTAATACTGCACAAGGTAATGTTTTCTTCTCTAATATTACTACAGTAACTTCACAAGCAAACACCATTCAATGGTTCGCACAATCGGTAGCACCAACACAAACATCTGGTCAAGTATGGTATTCTGCAAATGATATTTCACTTGTTATGGATACAGATATTATCAATGATAGACCACTTCTAGGTAAAGCAATATATGAAAGAGTATTCAATAGTACTGGTGCATCTATTACTGGTGGTTCTTGGGTGCGCCTTGCGGGTGCAATAACACCAAATGCAATACCATACATTGTATTAGCGGATGCAACAAACTATGCAAACTCTGTAGTTGCGGGATTTGTTAAAAATACTATTGCAAATGGTGCATATGGTTTCATCTATACTACTGGTATTGTTAATAGGTTAAATTTATCATCATTCAATAATGGTGATACTATATTCTTATCAACAACACCTGGTGTTGCAACAAATACTGCTCCTATGGGTGCAAATGTTCCGGTGCAGATTGCTAAAGTATTAAGTAATGATGCCATAATGGGTATACTCCAAGTTGGTATTATACCACAACCAGCATGGGGAAGAACATCCGGTTCTGTATTATATGCAAGTAATAATAACATTGTTACTAGTAATACTATTACCATCATTGATGCAACTAATACAGTAAATATTGCTGGTCAGATTAAATTGAGTGGTTCAATCACAATGAACAACTCATCATTCGCAGCAACATCAGCAGCTGTGAATATTATCGGATCTGCAAATGGTGCAATTCAAGCACCTATTGCAGACGGTACTATGTTGCAGTTGACAGGTAAAGATGGTTACAATGCCAAAGTGATTCTTGATTCTGCTGGTGCATCAAATAGTACATATGCACTATTCAATGGTCGTTCAATGAGAGGAACAGCTGCATCACCTTCTGCAACTCAAGCGGGAGACACCATAGTAAGATTTGGTGGCAATGGATATGGTGCTACTGGATTCGGTTCTGGTATTGGTTCTGGTGGTGCAAAGATGGATTATGTTGCACTAGAAACATATACCGATACATCAAAAGGAACACAAATTCTATTAGCAACAACTCCAGTTGGTTCTAATGCATTATATACTGTTGCAACTTATGCCGCTAATGCAATAAACTATGCACAGAATACTGCATTGTTTGTTAGTAATACTATTCATTATACCGCTAATGTTAATAACGCGAATGTTACACAGTTAACAAGTAAATCAACTGCTGTATATGCTAATGGTAGAACTGGTCAGATAACAACTAATAATGCAAATATCAATAAAGGTGCAGCAGTATCATTCACTGTATATAATACATATGTAACAAGTTCTAAGGATATTATTATTCTTAATATAGCAAGTGGTGCATCTGTTAATTATGCAATATGTGTAAATTCAGTAACATCTGGAAGTTTCAATGTTGTTATTAATAACTGTGATGGAACTCCATCTGGTTCAAATGCAGCGGATACATTAGTTATCAATTTTGCAATCATCAATGTAACCTAATATTTGAGTAATAAATAAAACTATGACAAGCCAATCATTACTAACATACGGTGCAAAAATATTTAACATACAGCAGGAGTATTATGCACCTGTTGCAACAGTTAATGGAACATTAATATCATCTTTATATTGTGTTCTAGCAAAGGTAGATAATTGGGTTGATGACAACAACCCTCCAGCACCAACTCAAGATCAAAAAACAATTAAAAATTTTTTGAAAAATGTATTTGCAGCAAAACAAATTACAAGTAATGATATTTCACCAGTAATAACCAGAATAAATTGGACTTCTGGTGTTACATATGATTACTATAGAGATGATATTGATATCTTTGAAAAAGATACAAATGGATTTCCAATTTATTCCTTCTATGTAAAAAATAAATACGATCAAGTATTTAAATGTCTTTGGAATGCTGGTGGTGCACCATCAACATATGAACCATACTTTGAACCTGGTAGTTATAATACTAATGGAATTTATCAGAATTTAGATGGGTACAAATGGCATTATATTTTTACTATAGATACTGCATCTAAAGTAAAATTTATGGATACCTCTTGGATTCCAGTTCCAGTTAGTGGAAGTGCACCAAACCCATTAGATTCACCAACTGGTGAAGGTACTGGTGGTCTAGATGTTATTACTGTTCTTGCAGGAGGACAAGGATATGATGAAGCAAATGCTATAGTATCTCTCGTTGTTACTGGTGATGGTAATGGTGCAAATGGTACCGTTGTAATTACAAATGGTGCAGTTACTGACATATTAATAACCAATCCAGGTACAAATTATAATTATGCCAATGCATATATTATGTCTGCAAATGGTTCTGGTGCTATTTTGGGAGCAAATACTGTATCACCAATTGGTGGACATGGATATAATCCAGTTGCAGAATTGGGTTGTGATCATGTTATGATATCAACAGAATTTACTGGTTCTGAAGGTTCAAAATTACCTACAGATATCACATATCACCAAATAGGTTTGTTAATTAACCCAACCACAAATAGTTTATCACCATTACCAGCAAATGGATCTATATATCAAACAAGCACCGATTTAGTTGTTTCTAGTGGATTTGGTTTATTTGTAAATGATGAGATAGTTTATCAAGGAACATCAATAGATACTGCAACATTTATTGGAACAGTATTAACTTTTGATTCATCAACCAATAGACTTTCGTTGATAAATACAACAGGAACATTAACAATAAATGCACCAATGTTCGGAAACATTTCCGGTACAGCAAGAACATTGTTATCATACACCACACCAGATTTCATAACGTTATCTGGTTATCTATCATATATGGAAAACAGGTCTGCTATAACAAGAAGTTCAGACGGAATAGAACAATTTAAAATAGTTTTGGGATATTAAAAGACCGTTGTATAAATACTCCTATAACAAATAGGAGATTATTATGGCATGTATATACGTTGTATCAAATATAATTAATGGAAAACGTTATATTGGTTTTACTTCCAATGAATTAAAAAAGAGAAAATACCAACACAAGCAAAAGTCGGAAAGTAATTCGCCATTTGCTTTCCATAAAGCGATAAGAAAATATGGTTGGGATAATTTTGAATGGGAAGTAATTTATGAAAGTTGGGACCATGAACACTGTTTAACTGTAATGGAACCACATTTCATTTCAGAATATAATTCATTTGGTGAAAATGGTTATAATATGGACAATGGTGGTAAAAAAGGTATGTTAGGTTTAAAAAGAAAACCACTTACAGAAGAACAAAAAAAGAATATTAGTATTGGAACAAAAAAGAATGCTTTAAAAGGCAAAGACCATCCTATGTACGGAACTAAAGCAAATGAAAATTTTATTATGTCATCAAAAACTTCTATGTTGGGGAAACAACATTCAGATGAAACACGTAAAAGAATGAGTGATTTGAAAAAAGAATATTTGCAAAATAATCCAAGTGGAATGGAAGGAAAATCCCATTCAGATGAAACAAAATATAAAATGAAATTAAAAAGAATGGGTACTTGGGAATTATATTGTAAAGAAAACAAAGAAAAAATAATAATAGAAGATTTAATGAAATACTGTGAACTAAATAATTTACAATATAAAACTGTTTATTCTTGGAAATACCAAAATATAGATGGAATACAGAGGCTAACAAAGGTTTAAAAAAAATGGCAATAAATTTTAACGTTGATCCGTATTATGATGATTTTGATCCAGCAAAAAACTTTCACCGTGTATTGTTTAAACCTGGATTTGCTGTACAAGCTAGAGAATTAACTCAGTCTCAGACAATTTTACAAAACCAGATTACATCATTTGCTGATAATATCTTCAAGCAAAATTCACCTGTTACTGGTGGGCAAGTAACAACCAATTTTAATTGCTATTATGTCAAATTACAAACCACCTATAATAACATCAACGTTGATGTTACTCAATTTGAAAACAAATTAGTAACAAATGCAACTGGGACCGTTATAGCAAGAGTTATTGCTGTGTCAGTTGCTACAGGTACTGGTGGTGCAGGTAACCCACCAACACTAGTTCTATCTTACAAATCAGGTGTACAATTTGTTGATAATGATATCATATATGATTTAAATTCAAATCTTGCTGCACAAGCAATTACAATCAATTCTTCTGGATTATCTTCTGTAGCATCTATTTCTCAAGGTGTTTTCTATGTACTAGGTAACTTTGTACAAGTTTCACCTTCAACATCTATCTTATCTGTATATGATAATACACCAAGTATTCGTGTTGGTTTAACAATAACCGAAACTATTACAGATTATATCAACGACAACTCTTTATTAGATCCAGCATTAGGTGCATCCAACTATCAAGCTCCAGGTGCAGATAGATATACAATTTCATTAACATTAGATACAAGACCACTAACTTTTGGTGATGATGAAAACTTCATTGAATTGGTAAGAGTAGTAGATGGTAGTGTATTCAAAATGGTTGATGGTTCAGTATATGCAACCATTGATGATTACTTTGCAAAACGTGACTATGAAACAAACGGTGACTATGTTGTTAATGACTTCAAACTAACACCAAAATTAAACACAGCAGATTCATCTAACAACACATATGTAATGAGTGTTGGTAAAGGACTTGCATATGTTCACGGATACCGTGTAGAAAATCCAGCTCCTCTGGATATCATTACTGATCGTGCAAGAACCACTACTTCAATAACCAATGACCCAGTTTACATGGGTTATGGAAGTTACTTCTATGTTAATAGTTTAAGTGGTGCTAATGGTTCATTCTTTGATATTACCACAGAACAAGCAATAGACCTCCACTGTGTCTCTACATCCAACGTAAACATTTCTACTGCTAACGCATACAACTCAACATTAGTTGCGTCTGGATATGTCCGTGGTTTAGAATATGACCATAGTACATCTGATACTTCTGCAAACACGTTCGTGTACAAATTATTTGTTAACGATTTACAGAATAGTGTATTGACAGGCAACGTAGTATCATCAACATCTACTACTGTGACTCTACCAAGTTGGTTCTCTTCTTCCAATGGTGCGTATGTAGGTGTTAATCTTTCTATCACTAATGGAACAGATGCTGGTGATTTCAGAACGATTACTGCATGGGATGGTATCGCAAAGATTGCAACTGTAAATAGTAGTTGGTCAGTGAATCCAGATACAACATCACAAGTTGCATTAAATTTTAATGTTAAGGATATTGAATCAATATTCAATGTTACAAAGACATCTTATCCAGCAACAATTAATGCAAAGGCATCTATAGATGTATCTGGTAAATCTAACGGATTGATTACTGGTGATACTATTCTAGAAAATCCAACAGTTCCAGAACTGATATTCCCCCT
>Ga0316229_1001335_pt1 | contig 25719 bp, 20 predicted proteins | sample TBH18023metaG_FD_206011 | JGI IMG/M metagenome (GOLD analysis project Ga0316229, IMG submission 206011) | Freshwater microbial communities from Trout Bog Lake, Wisconsin, USA - TBH18023 | ecosystem: Environmental > Aquatic > Freshwater > Lake > Hypolimnion/Profundal zone | place: USA: Wisconsin... | reverse complement strand
GGTCGTATACCCCCGGTACATATATTTTAACCTTTACTTTGAATACTTTGCGAAAAGTACCCAGGGGGGTACCCACGATGTCCCAACCGATTCCTGCCGCCGATGCTCCTTGTACCAAGCGCTTTCTCTGCCGCCACATCCACACCTCAGGCCGACGCTGCGGCTCGCCTGCCCTGCGCGGCGAAAGCTTCTGCTTCTACCACCACACCTCCCGCCGCCCCCAGCCGCCTCCTGGCAAATTCCGCTACCTCGACGCAGCAGAGCCCTTCACCCTCCCCATCGTCGAAGACCGTGCCTCCGCACTCCTGGTCGCCTCCCAGATCCTGAGCCGCATCGCCTCCAACGACCTCGACCCAACACGCGCCACGCGCCTCCTCTACGGCCTTCAGGTCATCGCCAGCTTCCTCCCACGCGATCCCAACCCCATCCTCAACGATGCCGACACCCTCGTGGAAGATCTCATCCTCGACCCCGACCTCGGCCCCATAGCCCCCAGCACAGAACTCCTAGCCGTCCCTGATCCGCCGTCCCTCATACCCCAGGGCTCACAGCCCATAACTATTCCCCAACCGCTCGCCCAACTCACAACGCAACACCCACAAAGCATCCTCCCAACACTCCAGGCCGTTGCACCCAAGCTGCAGCCAGCAACTCTCAGTTCCCCTTCATTCCCTCTTTCACGCTATGCGCCAGCTTCTCAATCGCATCGGCCTTGCGCACCACATCCAGCGACAACGTGTCTTTGTTCGATTTGTCCACTGCCGCCTTCAGTTCATTCGCCAGCTCCAGTAACTTCGCCGTGTCCGCCACCAACTTCTTCTGCCGTTCGTTGCTTGCCAGCTTCTCCCGGTCTTGCTCCAACTTGTCGGCCTGCGAATCCGGTATCACAATCGGAATCATCGGCTCCTGTGTCTGTACCGGTTGTGTCCTGCTCCCGTTTCCTTGCTGTCCCTGCCCCACGTTACCCATTGCCAGCATCCAGCAGATGGTCGCCGCCCACACTGTCATCCTGCGAAGCTTCTTCATCGCTACCCTCCTTCACAACGTCTTTTCCGTCATCAAACGAGAGATACTTGACCCGTGACCTGAAACGCAAGCCCACACTATTTTCGGAGATGTCCCATCATGTTCCTCCTGACTCTCACAGCGCAAGAGAACGCCAATCTCGCCGGAGATTTCGACAACTTTGCCGATGTGCTCCATCAATGGCATCGCGATCTCCTCGCCTTCATCCATGGCGATCTTCCCCGCATGATCGTCATCCTGGTCATCGCCTTTATTCTCACCCAAATCGTAAATTTCTTCGTCCATCGCATGAGGGTCCTGGCAGACCGTCAGACCGCGTCCTCCCAGCGCGCCTCGGAACTCCGAACCGTCGCCGCCATCCTGCGCGCCACCGCATATGGCATCATCGGCTTTATCGTCCTGCTCCATATCCTCTCCGTCTTCAATATCAACCTTACCCCTCTGCTCGCCTCCGCTGGCGTTGTCGGAGTTGGCATCGGTCTCGGTGCGCAGTCCCTCTTCAAAGATGTACTCAACGGCATCTTTATCCTTCTCGAGAATCAGTACAACGTTGGCGATAACGTCAAAATCGACGGCCTCACCGGTACTGTCATCGACCTCACCCTGCGCGTCACTACCCTGCGCGATGCCGACGGCACAGTACATTTCATCCCCAACTCCCTGGTCGCCACCGTCTCCAACATGTCCCGCGACTTCATCGTCGCCACCCTCAATCTCAACGTCGACGCCTCCGCAGACCCCGACCGTGTCCTGGACATCCTTCGCTCCACCGCACTAGCCCTGCGAAACGATCCCGCCTTCCAGCAAATCGCCCTCGCCGATCCCGTCGTCCCCGGCGTCGATGCCATCCAGGGACGCATCGTAACTTATCCCGTCAGTATTCGAATCGCAATCAATCAGAAGGACGCCATCCTGCGCGAGCTGCGCCGTCGAATCCTCCAGGCATTCGAGCAAAACGCCATACCACTCGGCACAGACCCCAACAACATCCTCCTCATGCACCACGACGAATCAAAGCCCGCCTTCAAATCGGAGTCCTTCACACAAAACCCGTCATCCTGAGCACGGAAGGGCCCTCGTCCAAGCGGACCGAATGTCACGCTTAAGCATGAAGCGCTTTCCCCTGATCGCATATCGATCAAGAGAAAGCGCAAATCTTGTCGCTAGCCTTTACCAATCCAGATGAAGCAGCGAAGTCGCCTGTCGTGGCATCGTGGTCGTAATCGTCACGCCTCCGTCCTTCACATCCATCCACTCCGGCGAGGTCAGTAGCTCAAGCCGTCCCGCAGCCTTAAGTTGTGCATATTGTTCTGGTGTCGGCTCTTGGGGCGAACCCATTGCCTTCCATACTGTGAAGGCGTTGGAGTGGTTGTCATCAATGCGGAAGTGTTCTAGTCGTACCCGGTGCACACTAACGGGAATACCCGCGATCTTCACCGTAACTTTGCTGTCGACAGCAGGAAGGTCATCGTCATGATAGTTCCACAGCATCACCGCAGCTTCGTGCAGGCTCTTCGTAGCAAACGCGTCAATGTCCGGCTGCGAGCGCACTCCAGACTTCGCAATTTCGCCGGATGCTATCTCCGCAGAGCTGACCGTCTGAATCCGGTCTCCGGAAAACATCGCCGCCATGCGGAAAATGTTCATCTCGGGCTTGTCGATCCCGTTAGTCGCCAGTGTCCGGAAACCCTCGAAGTATTGCTTACCTTCGAATTCGAACTCCCAGTTCAACATGCCTACCAGATTCGCATGCGCTTGCGCCGCCAGATCGATCAGCGCCTTCATCGCCACCGCAGTATATGCCGGATACATCAGTCCGTTGCGGTAGCCGTTCGCCGGATTCTCCTTAGCCGAGCAGGCAGCGCAACCCTCGGGATCAGCTTCCGACAGGATGATAGGCAGATTGTGGTACTTCGTAGACGCCGCAACGGTGCGGAATCCGCTGGCCGCGGCGCTCAGCTCGTTGCTCAGTCCCATCCGTACATGTCCATCCACAAATCTGGCTTGGCCCTTCGGATGAAACGTCACAAAATCCAGCGGAATCGGTTCCCCCGTCCAGGCGTTCTTGTCCTGTTCGCAATGTTTGAAAAAATTATTCAGAAAGGTGGTAGCTCGCGCAGATCCCGGTCCTGTAACCGCAGGCCCGCCAACTATCGCTGTGGGCAATGCCTTACGAACGCCCGCTACCGAATAGTCGTACAGCTTGTAGTACTCCGCTGGTGTGCCCTTCCAGTAGCCGATGTCCGGCTCGTTCCACACCTCGAAGTACCAGGTCGCGACCTCGGTTTTGCCGTAGCGTTGCACCAGATGTTCGGTAAAGCGTCGCACCAGTTCACCCCACATCGCATAATCCTTGGGAGGACTCTGAACCGAGCCGGTCACAGTCTTCGGATAGGGCAACATGTACGGCCCATCGCCGCTGGCAAGGTCCTTGGGCATGAATCCCAGCTCCACAAACGGACGCACTCCGGCTTCGTGGTAGGCATCAAATATTTTGTCCAGAATGGTGAAGTCATACACCGGCTTGCCACTGGCATCCAACGTAAACACATTGGTGGAACTCCACTTCAAGCTGGGAACTCCATCCCCCGATGTGAACAGATGATGCGCGCGAAGGTATACCGGCACGGGAGACATGTCATGCAGTTCGCCCAGCAACTGCTTCCCATACGGCATGAACGTATAGTCCGATTCGTCGTATCCAAACCATCGCCCAACAGGCTTATACGTTCCCAGCGATTTGGCCAGATCAACCTGGATAGAAACCTGTTCCGGTGCGGCCACAGAAGTCTGTATCGGCGCTGTTGCATTGCTTTGGGCCGATATTGGTGGAGTTACCGGTGTCTGAGCCAAAATAGAAATGGAGGTGCAGCATAATACTGCGAGGGAAAGCCTGCGGACAAACAGATGCATAATAACCTCATCGTTGGAGCCTACTGAAGCGCATAGCATTTTCAGAATGACTAAGCTGCTGAAGTCAGTCGAACCATGTTTCAGACCTTTGCCTTGGTGCACTTCTTCATGATCGCCGTATGCAACCGCTCACGCAAATCATCCGGAAACTCGTAGACTTCATTCTCGCGATAGATGGCGATCGTCTTGCGAGTGGTATCCATCACCACCTCGCAGTGGCTGCACTTCTTCACATGCGCCCGAACCTCGGTGATCAGGTCGGCGTCCATCTGTCCGTCAAAGTAGTCATCTAGCTTGCTCAGAAACTCGGTGCAGGTCACGCCCTCGCCCCCTCATTCGCCTGTCGGAAGTAGCGGCTTAGCCGCTCACGCAACTGTAACCGTGCGCGCAGCAATCTCGATTTAACCGCCGGAACGCTCAAGCCGAGTGCCTCCGCTGTCTCTTCAGTCGAGAGATTTTCCACGTCCCGCAGTGTGAATACTGTGCGAAATCCTGGAGGGAGCCCCTGGATGGTCTTACGCAGGATTTCACCAAGTTCACTCTGACCATATAGCTGCTCCGGGTTTGGTCTCCATTCAGCAAAATCGCGCGGAATGGAACCGTCTTCCGTCTGTACGTCTTCGTCCATCGAAACAGTCTTGCTCGTCTTGCGTTTGCGCAGCCGCATAAGGCTTTCGTTCACAGCAATCCGTACCAGCCAGGTGGAAAACTTTGAGTTGCCCTGAAACTGATCCAGCTTCTCGTAGGCCTTGAAGAATGCGTCCTGCGTGATATCTTCCGCGTCCTCGCGGTTTTGTGTGATGTGATGCGCAACCCTGAATATCTGTCGTTCATATTGCCGTACCAACTGCTCAAACGCCGCAGTATCACCCTGCTTGGCGCGTGCTACCAGCGCTACGTCCGGGTGAATCTCTTCCGTGGCTGGGGATTGGATGGCTGACATATATAAAAGTTGCAATTGTACCGTCTAAATCAATATGCACGCGTATTGCTGGATAACAGTATGCGTGAGCACAGGCATCGCAACTGGAACAAGTGTAAATGCGCTACCACGTTGCGGGCAATGGCTAGCCATTCAAACTGATTAAGATGCAGTTGACAAGACCTTAGTATAGAAGCAGAGTGCGCCTGGATTGATGGAGTAGAACGGATTCCAGGGACCAGTAGCAGATGTACCTCAAGTGGTTCGCGCATCTGCGTAGTTCGCAACAGGGGCATAACGCAGCTAGAGTTAAGTATTAGCAGACGAATTGAATTCAGATAAACGCCGCCACGATAACTCGACGGGATGAGAACAGTTGGAGCGTAAAGCAATGCTGGACAGTAGAACCTTCTATAGAGCATCTGTAATCTTGACTTGTCTATCGTTGTCTGGCGTCGGTCTGTTGGCACAGACTTCTTCCGCCTCTGGCGCTAGCGCTGCATCGCATGCGCTAGCCGCTAAGAAGACGGTGAGGCCTACTGTTTCAGTCTCCACAACGAATAAACCCGTGGCAAAGCATGTCTCCCAGAAGAAAGCAAACGCCAACTCAACAAAGAATTTGATCAATGCCACAAGAAATCATACGAAAGGTACCGCTACCACCGCATCCGTAAAGTCAAAGTCTGCCAAGACGGCTGTCCGTAGGCATGCATACTACAAGCCGCCAACCGTACGTAGTATCAAACTCACCAAAGCGTTTCTTGCCTCGGAGCAGTTGCGGCCCATGGCTCAGCAGCTTGCTACTTCCACTTCAACAGCTGCCTTCGCTGGCGTATTGCACTATGCGCAGACCCATCCTGGCGAGGGCGCTGCTGCGGCCTACCTTGCGCTTGGCCACGCATATATGCAGGATCATCGCTACGCCGATGCAATCAGCAACTTCAATCAAGCAAAGCGGTCCGGCAATGCACTGGACGACTACGCGGATTATCTAGGCGCACAGGCGGCTATACAGTCTGGTCACCCAGGCGAATCATATGCACTACTCGATCACTTCGCCGATCATTATCCGGATAGCATCTTTGCCGCCAGCGTACCTGTGCTGCTGGCCAACGCGCACCTGCAACAGAACGATATACAGGGCGCACTCCAGGTACTTACGCCACTCTTTAATTCGCCGCAATCGCAACTGGTGAACTTCCGCTACACCCTGGCGCGCGCCTATCAACTGGCAGGTGACGGGGCTCACGCTGCGGCGATTTATCGTGCCATCTATACAACTCAGCCATTAGTGTATGAAGCATCGCAGTCTGCCACACAGTTGCAGGTTCTGGGAGTGCCGCTGAGCGCTGTTGAGCGTAAAACACACGCCGATGCACTGTTCAACGCCAAACGATACGGGGAAGCGGGCGCCGAGTATAGCGTCATAGGCAAAAATAATCCGCAACTCACACCAGCCGACCGCGATGCGCTGAGTATCTATGCTGCACTCTGCGACTTTAAGCTAAAACAGTTGAGTCGGCGAGATATTGAAAAGCTACCCGACACCAACGACGACACCGCCGCACTCAAACTCTACATGTTGGCGGAACTCTCGCGTGACGCAGACGACCGCGCTGGCCACGACGCTCTCATCGCACAGTTGGTAGAGCGTTATCCAAGCAGCCGCTGGCTGGAAGAGGCACTTTACTCCGGCGGCAATATGTATCTTCTCAAGCATGACTCTGGGCAGGCGATCTATCACTATTCCACCTTGGTCAAACTCTTCCCTAACAGCACCTATGCGCCATCAGCCCATTGGCGTGTGGCATGGATGAACTACCGCACACGCAACTATGTCGAAGCGGCGCGCCTGATGGACGAGCAAATCGAGCAATATGCTGGCGGAATCGAGATTCCAAACGCACTCTACTGGCGGGGACGTATCTACGAGGACGAAGAACATAACTTCTCTCAGGCTGTGAACTACTATCGTAAACTGGCCGATATCTTCCCCGACTATTACTATGCGAATCTCGCACAGCAGCGCCTTGCCGTGCTGGGAGCACAACCTGCCATACCGCCGCCCCATGCGCTAAACGCAGCTAACAGGGGAATGGAACCGAATCTGACCGGTGAGTTGCCGGAGAACGACACCCACCTCATCAAAGCGCGTCTGCTTGCCAATGCCGCGCTCAATGAATATATCGGACCAGAGATACATGCAGGCACCTCTTCGGACGAGTGGGGCGCGCTGGCGCAGGCCGAAATCTACGTCTCCTACGGCGAGTACACTCGCGCGCTGCAATCCATGAAGCACAGTGGCATTTCATTCTTTACCATGCCCATGAATCAGGTTCCGGCAATCTACTGGCAACTCCTCTTCCCTCAGCCATACTGGAAAGAACTGGTAGCAGACGCGGGGAGCAATGGCCTCGATCCCTATCTGGTTGCTTCGCTGATCCGGCAGGAGTCAGAATTCAACGCCAGTGCCGTAAGCCCAGCCAATGCGTATGGACTCATGCAACTGCTTCCTTCGGTAGGAAAATCTCTGGCCAAGAAACATGGAATCAAAGGACTCACCACTAGCCAACTGCTGGACCCAAGCATAAATCTTGAATTGGGCACAATTAACCTGAAACAGGCCATTGACCGCTACGGGGGCCAAGTGGAGTACGCGCTTGCAGCTTACAATGCAGGGGATACGCCGGTCCGTCAGTGGCTCGCCAGCAACGACTACAAGGACGTCCCCGAGTTTGTCGAGTCGATTCCCTACTCGGAGACACGCGAGTATGTTCAGGCCATACTTCGAAACCGCGAGATATATCGCACACTATACCCGGCTCGATAGATACTACCCCGAAAGTAGAACCTGCGTTCAACTCGGGCAAAGACACTCTCGAGTGCTCATTATTTCCGTGTGCGGGTTACGATGTGGAAGGAAACAGTAATGCCCGGATGGTGGAATCGGCAGACACAGCGGACTTAAAATCGTATAAGTTTATGGATATATTGGCAGTAGATGCAAGATAAACAAAGACTTATAGCGATTAGGCAGTATCCCCATGACAGACACAACCCTTACACATTTTTTGTGATATTCAAGAAGTGTGCGGAGGTCATCGCTCATGTCCGAACGGTTCACGATCCTCGGGGGCAAGGTCCACATCTACAGGCGTCCCAATAGCTCAAGCTGGCAGTGTGCGAGCTTTCTGGCCGGGAAGAATCGACGCACAACCACCAAAGAAGACAGCCTCTCGAAGGCAAAGGAAGTCGCAGAAGATTGGTATTTGCAACTACGCGGCAAGCTCCGCGACGGCGAGTTGAAAAGCGGAAAACTGTTCCGCGAAGCCGCGAAGTTGTACCTGCGCGAATTCGACATCATGACGCAGGGACAGCGGAGCGCGACCTATGCGCGCGGACAGCACGCCCGGACAAACGGACACTTGGTTCCATTCTTCGGCAGCATGGTTCTTCCAGAGATTACCGCTGGCAAGATCAATGAATATCGCATCCATCGCCTTGAAGAGTGCAAGGCGCAGCGTGGCAAGCCGCCAGCGCATAACACCATGCACCAGGAGATCGTGACGTTGCGCCAGATTTTCAAGACGGCTCTGCGCCACGGCTGGATCGATCATCTGCCGGATTTGTCGGCACCCTATCGCGCTTCGGCCAAAATTTCTCATCGAGCGTGGTTCTCGCCGGAAGAGTACAAGCAGCTTTATGAAGCGACACGAAAACGCGCACATGATCCGAAGCAGCCCCGTTTTCGTTGGGAAGCGGAACAGCTTCACGATTACGTTTTATTCTGCGCCAATACCGGACTTCGTCCTGATGAGGCGATGCGTCTTGAGTTTCGCGATGTCACGGTGATCGAAGACGAAGGTAGCGGCCAAACGATCCTTGAGATTGAAGTACGTGGCAAGCGAGGCGTCGGCTATTGCAAGAGCACATCTGGCGCTGTGCGACCGTTCGAGCGGTTGAAGACCCGGATACGGCCCGAAGGCGGACCGGGAAGGTCAGGCAGCCGTACCACATCCATAGCCAAAGGCGAGTGGCACGAGCCGAGTTCTACCGATCTTCTGTTTCCGAAATGGCCACGCGATTTATTCAACGCGATTCTTGACGAGGAAAAGCTTCGCACTGACCGCGACGGTCGGCCGCGAACGGCCTATAGCCTGCGCCATACCTATATTTGCCTTCGCTTGCTCGAAGGTGCGGACATCTACCAGATTGCCAAGAACTGCCGGACAAGCGTGGAGATGATTGAGAAATATTACGCGGCCCATTTGAAGACGCAGCTTGATGCTTCCGCGATCAACGTCATGAGGCCACGTCCCAAGAAAAAGGCAATTACCAAGAAAGGCCCTGGCCGAGTGGAAGCCATCCGCTTGGCTGAAGAAGCATAGGCCATTACCTCTTGCTTTATGATGTGAACTGTCGTCAGTTTTGCGCGGGCGTGGTGAAATCGGCAGACACAGCGGACTTAAGGAAATTGAGTGCCCGTCTGGGAAACCGGCGGAGTAGAACTGCTCAAAGTCGGGGAAACCTTGAATGGCAATCCCGAGCCAAGCCCGGATACTTTCGGGAAGGTGTAGAGACTAGATGGGCAGCACCTAAACCTCTCGCGGGGAATGGTGAAGGGATAGTCCAGACCACGAACTCGCATAGCGAGGCGGCGAAAGCCGAAGTGGTATGAAAATCCGCAGACCCTAAACAGGTCGTGGGGGTTCAAGTCCCCCCGCCCGCACCACACGCATATGCTTTGGCCAGGATGGAACCATCCTGGCACCGGACTGGGCCGCTTCGGCCCGCGCTTAGTCCGGTGCTGTAAGGCGCTTCTGCATACGAACGTATGCAGCGCTATTTCCGCGAAGGCGGGTTGTAGTCAGAAGTTTGTTGCATTTTTCTGACATCAAGCTATACTGGGGTAGTCAGAAGTTTGTTGCATTTTTCTGATATGAGGCTACCCATGTCCAATCCGGCATCCAGCATTTCAGCCGCTGTCCGGGATCGTATCTCTGCCCCGGCGCAGCCGCGCGTCTGGACTCCGGAGGACTTTGCCGACCTGGGGCCGCGCACGGCAGTCGATCAAGCCCTCCACCGCCTGGTTGCTTCTCGCAACTTGCGGAGGATTGCGCGCGGCTTCTACGACACCCCCCAGGACAACCGGCTCACCGGAAAGCCTACCTATCCCAACCCGCGCGACGTGATCGACGCGCTGGCTCGCAAGGGCAAGGTCCGGGTGGTGGTCGACGGCCTCACCGCCGCCAATGACCTCGGACTCACCGACGCCGTTCCGGCGCGAATCGGCGTGCTAACCGATGGCCGCCTGCGGCCCATCACACTCGGCAATCTGACCCTCGACTTCCAGGCCGCCGCTCCCAGCCGCCTTTATTGGGCGGGCCGCCCTGCCATGCGCTTCGTGCAGGCGCTCCATTGGCTGCGTGACATGCTTCCGTCTGACGACGGAAGCCTACGCAAGCGCCTTGTCTCCATTCTTAAAGACCCCAACCATGGACAGGCCATTCAGGACGACTTACGCAGCGGCCTGTCGGCACTGCCGGAGTGGATGCGAATGATTGTGCGCGACCTGCTCCGGCTGGCGAACGCTGAAGCGCCGCCAGCGGCAGAGAAGCGGAAGCCCTTGAGACGCGCGTCTGCACCGGCCCCTATCATCAAGAGTGCGAGGAGTTCGAGCAGCCGATGACCGAGGGTTTTCAAACCGTACTGGCGGCGAGCGATGAGGAGCGACGCGACCTCTTTGTTGGCGCTGCCGATCGACTCCGCACCAACGAGCAGAATTCTCGCTTCGCCTTCACCGATCACCTTCCTCGTTCGCTAGAGGTGGTCTCTTCGGAGTCTCAGCATGATGGACGTCTTGCCAGGCTCCCCATACGGCATTTTCAATCCGATCGATCTCTTCGTCGGAGATCTCGGCAAAGGCAGTGCGTTTGCCCTTGGAGAGTTTGCCCTTGTTTTGCAGAATGAGCTTGATCAGAAGCGATGCCCGGCGATTAGGCATGTCAACGATATTGAGAACTGCGCGAAGGGCTGCATCAAATACGGCGATAAATCCGAGTTCGTCGCGCAGATCGCGTCGGATCGTCTCCTCGATGCAACGATAGAGGTATTCGGCTTGAGGCGTGGCATCGAAATAGCGATAGAGGGAAGCGGTGTCATTATGCACGGTCATTCCGCGTGCCGGATCAAGATCATAGCGAATGAAAGGCATGATCGAAGCTGAAAAGAGTTCCAGAGCCTGATCGTAGGCAAGCCGGTCACGCAACATTGCCGCAGAGACCGGGAACAAAATTCCTGGCGGAGTGAACCTCAGCTTTGTCAGAACGTGATGAACCAGGAACCTGTGAATGCGACCGTTGCCGTCGTCAAAGGGATGGACAAACACGAATCCGAATGCGGCGACCGCAGCAGCCACGACAGGATCGATGCTGTCCGGGAGTTCAAGGCGGCGAACCATATCCATCCATGAGTTCATCAGATCCGGCACGTCGCCCGGTTTCGGGCAGACGAAATGCACGTCTTCGCTGTAGTCCGGAAGAGTTTGGGATACGAAGTTCTGAGTGGTTCGCCAGTCCTTCTGCGCATATCGAGGATCGACAATCGTATTTTGAAGCTGGATGAAAGCCTCTTTGCTTGTCGCATCGAAAGCTGAAGCCTTCATCAACGCGGAGACAAACCGTTCAGTCCGGTCCTTCGTGGGGGCCTCTCCTTCAATTGCGAAGGAGGATTTCGTTTCCTTGGTAAAAAGGTAATGGACGGCGCGCGCAAGAACAACCGGATCGCAGCTCTTGATGATGGCACTCGCCTCCGCAGCCAGATCCTTCGCCATATACGCCTTGAGAGTGTCCGTTCGGCGCACCAGCGGCGAGTATCCTCCAAAGCCAAGGAGGTTGTGGTTGATCCTCTGACGGCGAACCAGCCTGCGCGGTCCCGTGAGATGAATTTCAGGGTCAAGGAGATCGATGTAGCCAGAGGGAATTAGATCGGGAATGTCGAGCCGGCTGCCCATCAAGAGCTCATAGAGATACCAGGCTCGTCGCGCGAAAATGCTGGTGGGTTCGGATCGAATCCAGTCCTCGAGTTGGTGAGTCTCAAGTGTCTGGAAGAGGGCCAGGTAGACATCCATCGCGATGGGCTCATAGCGCAAAGCGAAGCGGAGATTGCCGATCACTCCATTGGGCATGTAATTCTTGGGATACTGTTCCAGGACTTTTCCATCTGCGGCGATTGTTTTCCTGGCTCCTGCCACAATCTGAGACCGCGTTGCAGGTGGTGGAACTTGGAGCTTCAGCTCCTCAATCAGCTGACATAGGCCAATCGTCATCGGGAGTGGACGTGTCGAATTATCATCGTCCATCGTAAAACCTCATTTTCGAGCCACTTTTCCATATAATCTTCATCGAAGCCATATCGTGAATTAGAACACAAAATCATTATCGAGCGTGAATTTTCTTCATCTAATTGAATCTATTGCGTATATTCATCATTTACGCAGAGAAACTCGCTGGGAGTCCAATCCGCTCTCGCAAAGCGCCGACTTGAAGATCAGAATTTGTACTGCGCCAGAAAAGACTTCAGGCCACCGGCAAGCGTGGCCCTCGGCACCCGTGGTGAAGTACCCTCCGCTCCAGCGTCCGTCAAGGCGCTTCGCCCGCTGCGCGGCGCGCAAAATCGTGCGGCCCTGACTGACGCTTCCGCTCCGGGTGGTGCGCTGTTATGGGAAGAATGTCTTCTTCTCATGTGTCCAGAAACACATGAAAGAGCTACGGCGTTAGGCAGTACGAAGACGTTAATGAGCGGGATCAAATCGTCAAAGCTGAAAGCATCCGGGCAAGCGCCGGAACGCCGATGGCTATGGTTTCTGCATCGATCGGATACTGCTCCAGCCCAGCGTTCACGACGAACCGCCTGTCGGGTTTGAGGTCTTGGCAAGCGATATAAAAGCCCTTTTCAGGACGACCCGAAAGGCTCCGTTTGACCTCGATGGCCCACAGTCCGTGGCCGGGTATTTCTAGCAAAAGATCGATCTCGGCCCCCGCAGCCGTGCGATAGAAACTGGCGACGGTACGCTCCGGCGCGGCGGCCAGCAGGTTCTCGATGACGTAGCCCTCCCATGAGGCACCTGCCACAGGATGTCCAGCCAGATCGTTGAATGTCCTTAAGCCTAAGAGTGCGTGAACTAGGCCACTGTCCCTGATATAGACCTTGGGTGACTTCACCAGACGCTTGCCTGCATTGCTGTGAAAAGGCTGGAGCCGCCTGACGAGCAGCAGGTCGGCGAGCAGGTCGATATAGCGCTGTACGGTCGGCGCTGTAATCTGGAGCGCAGACGCCAGACGCGACGCATTCAGCAAAGTTCCTTGCCCATGCGCCAGCATGGTCCAGAGCCGTTCCAGCACGCCAGCCGGCACACGCGGCCCGAATTGTGGAACGTCTCGCTCCAGATACGTGCGTATAAAGTCACCGCGCCAGCGCAGGCTTTCCGTGTCATTGGGTGCGAGATAACTGCCGGGAAATCCGCCTCGCGCCCATAGTGCAAGGAGCGTTGGCTCATCGGAGGGCAGCTCCAGCACGTTGAATGGGCCCATATTGATGTATGTAATCCGGCCAGCTAGACTCTCGCTGGACTGCCGCAACAAATCAATCGAAGCGGAGCCGAGAATGAGAAATCGACCTTTGCCATGACCGGTTCGCCGCCCCTGGTCGATAATGCCCCGGAGTGAACTGAAAAGCTCGGGGACGCGATGAATTTCATCGAGGACGACCAGACTATTCTCGTACTGCCGGAGGAAGAGAGCTGGCTCTGCAAGTCTGTCCCGATCCTCCCGAGCCTCCAGGTCAAGGTAGAGCGATGCGGGACGGTTGCCCGCAATCTCTCTCGCCAAAGTTGTCTTTCCAACTTGCCGGGGGCCGATGATCGCCACAGCGGCCTGCTCGGTCAAGGAGTGCTCGATTAGGGTCGTGACGGATCGCTCAATCATCCTTGCATAATAAAATATCTGTATTCAATTTGCACGGTTTATTTGTGCCTAACGAAATGGGCGAATCCACGTCCTAACGGAAATCGAGCCGAAACCTGATGCTGGTCGCACAGTGTTCTAGCCAGCCCGAACATGTTCATTCACTATTCTTGAATAACGAATAATTCGGCTTCTGCTGACCCTAGTGCTGCTTCTCTTGTGCGACAACGGATTTAAAATCCGCAGACCGCAAGGTCGTGGGGGTTCAAGTCCCCCTCCGGGCACCAACAAGAATCCCACAAAATAAGCGGCTAGCTGGCCCTGAGTCCCGGACGAGAAACACTCCGCGACAAACGCAGCGGACCCCGAGCCTCATCTAAGCGCGAGCGTAAAGTCTATCCCACTGAAACTTTTTAGCTTATTCAAAATGATTAAAGGGAGCGAGGCTTCACATCTGTTACACATTTTCATGCCTATCGCCTATTGCAATACCTGCATCCACTGAAGTCAAATCGTTCGAGGCCAGTACTTTTCGCAGACGCTCAATTTCTGCTCGAAGAGCTTTGTTCTCTTCTTCGAGATCACGTCCTGGAAAAGGCATCTGCCCGCCTTCAGCCATAGCATTTTTAATCCCGCGTCAAACCTGTCTTCCCAAGACCTATCGCTGAACTCTTGTCTGTTCCACAATCGGTCTCGGGTTCAGTTTGTCGAGAATCTCCATGAACTTGGGCCTGTTTTTGTAGTGCATTCGTATGTCTGCGAGCAATCCATCCCATTCGCTGTTCCGATGAAGCCCTTGAAAGATGGGCCGCATCTTGCGTAGATAACCAGCAACCGCCTCGTAAGCGGAAGCGCTAGCGTGCGGTAGATGATCGTCCATCCGCTGACGATATATTGCAAGCGACCGCTCGGGATGCGATTCTGTCACCGCGGCCGCCACGCGATCTCTGTAGCCACCCGAGCCATACCATGTCATGCTTCCTCGATACTGTTGTCCGGCAGACATGGCGTCGTACCACCGGAGCACGTCATCGTGCCGATGGTCGGCAATGGCCATATCAATCAGCACATCAAAATGTGAGCTCGCTGGCCGGCCCAAATTGGATCCGTTGTTCAATAGCGGAAGCAGATAGTCCGGCATTGGCAGCGGCCATTCTGGATTCGCTGCGCCCTTCACCGATGCCTTACCTGGCGACGACAGGGGAGAGACGCCGGTCTCGAGAAAGTTGAGCGCAATGCTGCGAATGCTGTCTTTGCAGCGGGCTTTGACTGCATCCTTGAGCAACTGCTGAAAGCTCTCGCGGCTGGGATGAGTGAAGAATCCCAAAGCCGCGTGAGCCGCGGCGATTGGCCATTGCCTGCGCTGAACCGCCATCTCGCCCAGTAGCTTTTCCAGGCTCGATGCGATGCCGGGCAGCTTTGCGACTGTCTTTTCGATTCCCTCGGCCGCCCAACGCTGGGCCTCATCGTACCGCTTCATCTCGATCAAGCGTTGGACCAGCCGTTCGTAGCTGCCGGAAACGCGGGCTTCGTGTTCGCACACTGTAAGAATCTCGTCGTTGCGGCCCGCATTCTCAAGCGCTCGGATCAACCAGTCGGCGATGCGCTCGTGCTGGTATTTTCGGGAGAAGGGATCATCATCCTCCACAGGCGACTTCGCGCGCTGAGCTAAAACATCGGCGACTTCGGACCACGCAGATTCTTTGCCAGTCAGTTTCAAGACCGCGTCGGCGGCATCGTTGACAATGCTATAGTCGTCCCGTAGATGCGCGTCAATGGCGAAAAGCAGTTTGCGCGCTGGTGTGAGCGTTGATGCAACTACGGCTTCAAAGATCACCGGCAGGCATTCGCCCACGGCTTCCGCGGTTTCGCCTTCATCGTTCGATTGGCCGATCTGCTCGTTGCCCAACGTCATGATTTCTGTTCCCAGGCTCACCACGGCGTCAGGATGCCCGAGTTCCAGCAACCGTTCCAGACGATGTTTCACGCGACTGTAGTCCGGCGTCTGTCCCTCACCCGTCCAACTGTTTCGCCAGCCGGCCTCGGAAGCGACGAGTCTGAGTACTTTCCTCGTTTCGGTCACCAGGCGGTCAACATTACCCTCGCCCAATGCAATGCGATCGCTAAACTCCTCTCGCAACTCAGGAAATCGCTCAGTGAGTGACCAGACCAACGCCACTAGTTCCTCGCGGTTTTTAGCCTCGATATGCTTGCGTATCTTTTCGTCTGTTGCCTTGGGCGCTTTCTTTTCGGAAACCGCCTGGTGTCGATGACGGCGGACATAGAATTCTTCATCGACTTCATCATCTTCGAAATGCATGCCGAGTTCTAGATCGTCCACGTCATCGTTGTCTGCGTCGCCGGTCTCGTCGGCAAGGAGTTCCCAGCGGTCATCGTCCTGGTTTGCTATGGGAGTTTTCTCACCGCCACTCAATCTTTGAAGATATTCGGCTACTACCGCAACAGCGTGTTTGCAACTGCTGGCGCCCACCGGACAGGTGCAGCGGGAATAAATCGCCCCTCTCCTTTTCGGCGATGGTTCGCGCCAGACCGTAACTGCATACCGTGAGCCGCCAGTCACTGTAGCCAGAAGCCGGCCATCCTCTGATATCGCGAGATCATGGACGCGCCTCTGTCTTTGATAGGCTCTTCCGCGATCCACTGAGCGCGATCCCGCCCATTCGGTCAGATCGTCCCAGCTCAGAGCCGCCCAGCCGCCATTTGGTCCGCCTCCAGACTCCTTGCTCTTGCCCGCGCGTTGTTGTTTTGCACTCATGCAAGCCCTTGTACATTGATTCTGCATTGAATGTGTGCGTTCTTGACATATTTTATAAAGTCCTATATATTGCACCATATAACCAAATAAGGCTTTATATATGGATCCTTAAGATGAGATCGAGTGTATCGGATGTGTTACCCGCTGCCGTCAAACGATCGCTGATCAAATTCGGCAGCGATCTTGCGACCGCGCGGCGGAAACGTGGACTTACTATCCTTGCCGTCGCCGAGCGCATGGGCGTCGCCAAGAATACGTACCTGCGCGCAGAGAAGGGCGACCCTCGGGTCGGCCTTGGCGTTTATGCGATGGCACTTTTCGTTCTGGGCTTTGGCAGCCCTCTTGGCACACTTATCGACGTGAGCCGCGACGACACCGGCCTTCTGCTCGATGAAGAACGTCTGCCCAAGCGCGTGCGCATGAAGAAAGCACGGGTGCCCCAGTCATGAAGCGGACCATTGACGTTGTGCTCGGCGAGGGGCAGCAGGTCGGCACGCTGCGTTACGACCTGCAAGGGCGTCGTGAAAACGCTGCTTTCGAGTACGGCGCAGGCTGGCTCGGTGACCCCGCGCGTTTCGCTCTTGGGCCGACGCTTCCGCTCCAGGCGGGACCACAGTTCCATCGCAAGACGAAAGACGGCTCTCTCTTCCATGCCGCGATTGCCGACACAGAGCCCGACGGGTGGGGAAGGCGCGTCATTATGCGTGATTACATCAAACGCAGACAAGAATTGCGCTGTGAAGGAAAAGAAGAGGCGCAACCGCTCAACGCGCTTGATTATTTGCTGGCCGTGGATGATGCCAGCCGTGTCGGCGCGCTTCGTTTTCGCGACGAAGACGGCGTGTTCCGGCGCGCGCAGGAAGAAGGACGCAGGACTGCTCCGCCACTCGTCGAACTTGGGCATCTGCTCAGCGCGTCGCGTGCCGTCGAGGCGAACAAAGAGACGGCAGCGGACCTTGCGTATTTGCGCGGGCGCGGGACGTCACTCGGCGGCATGCGCCCGAAATGCACGGTTATCGACGAAGACGGAGCACTAAGCATCGGCAAGTTCCCCAGCATCGCGGACGAGCGCGCCGTCACCAAGGGAGAAGTGCTAGCTCTTACGCTCGCCAAAAACGCCGGGATCAATGCAGCCGCGGCGCGTGTTGTCGAGAGCCAGGGATTGCCCGTTGCGCTGATCCGCCGCTTCGACCGGCGTGGCGACGGACAACGCCTGATGTACGTCTCCGCCGCCACGATGCTGGGCGTCGAGCCGACGGAACCCGAGGAACATTCCTACACCGAGATTGTGGACGCAATCCGTGTGCACGGAGCCGACGCACAAGCCGACATCGAAGAGTTGTGGCGCCGTATTGCCTTTTCGATTCTGATTACGAATGTTGACGACCACCTGCGCAATCACGGCTTCTTGCATGAAGATCGGGAATTCTGGCGGTTGTCGCCCGCCTTCGACATCAACCCCTCACCCGAGCGCGTGCGCGAATTGAAGACCTGGATATCCGAGGACGCAGGCCCCGACATGACCATCGACGCCCTGATGTCCGTGATTGCTTACTTCCGCATCACGCGCGCGCGTGCCAAGGGGATATTGAGTGAAGTTGTGCACGCCATGGACAGCTGGCGCATGACCGGACGCAGTATCGGCATGAGTGACGGAGAGCTTGAGCCCTTCGTGGACGCCTTCGAGCACGGTGAGCGCGACGCCGCAAAGAAGCTTTTCTGAAGTGAACACCGGCTTAATTGGGCATCGCGACTAAGGCTGCAAACTCACGGCTAGAACCAAAAACTTACACACTGATTTACACAGCTTCACGGAAACGATTTGTAAGTTATTTTTTTTCATAAAGATAAAACGCTACGCAGCGGACTTAAAATCCGCAGACCTTAACCGGTCGTGGGGGTTCAAGTCCCCCTCTGGGCACCATATAAATACTTATCTATCAGTAATATATAAGAACTATGTGCCCTCGCTCGCATCGCTGCGCTTCGCTTATAAACACCATCCTTCAATAGAAAGGTTCAACTAGATGGTGTTGCGTCGACCATCGAATGCACCAGGGTTTCAGGTAAAGTGACGTGCAGCAAGACCAGCCGGTCGACTTTACTCAAAAGCCTCAACCGTTGCCCGCAACGGAATGTTCGGAATGCGCGATGAAACGCCGCCACCAAACGCCAGTATGGAGCCAAGGATAGGAATCCTCGGCCCTGGCCTTCATGCGATCGCAGCGATTCCGTGTCTGGCGGCGAGAGAAAGCAGCTTAGCGGCTGGCCCACTTGGCCGCTTTTCACCTCGCTCCCATTTGCTTACAACGCCAGTAGTGACGTTTAGATGAGACGCGAATACTGATTGACTTATGGCTTCCTTAGTCCGAATGTTTCGAATTGTTCGTGGAGACAATTCGATAATAGGAGTCAGACAATCTTGGCTGAACTCTCGCATCGTTGTGTTGTCAATCATTCCTGCGTTGTAAAGCCCCTCAGCTGCTTCATGGATTGCCGCAAAGGCCGGGCTCCGGTAGGCCCGTGAAGCGGCCTTAGGAGTCTTGATCCTGGTTGCAATTCCGTTTGTTGATCTCTTCACAACTGACTTCTTCACTTGATAGGCCATGTTTGCCCTCCTTGCTTCGATGGCTGCTAATGGTTTTACGCCCTGCCTTGCTTTGCAGGTTCCTCGGTTGGAGGAGCCATAATTTCAATCAATTCTCCGTCCTTTACAAGCTTGTTCATCTCGGCTTCCGTACGTTCCAGATATATCTTTGCGAGCTTTCTGAATCCCTTTAGTTCCTTAACATTGATATTGGAGAGATCCTTTTTCTCAAAGGCAAACATCATCACGATTCGTTCAGCCTGCTTCATAGCGACAATCAATCGGGCACCTCCACTTGACCCTTGTCCTTCTCGCGCCAGACGGAATTTGAACACCCCGCCGCCGAGATTCGCATCAGGCTCTAAGGGCAAGCGACAAAGATGACATCGAAGCGGCGGTGACGCGGTGATTCAGATTAGCGAGGCACTCGCCCGCCTACAACTTGACCTCGGTGAATTCCGCGAGTCAACAGTGTATCGCCCCGTTGATCCGCAAAGTCAGTTGCGCGTATTACTGCCGAAACCTGCAATTGGCAGGTTATACGGATTGGCGACTCCCGACAATCGACGAGTTGCAACGCGTATACGACCCAAGCACTAATGTGGACGGTGACCACGTGAACGGCAACTTGAAATTGACGTTGCCCTATTCGGAATGGAGCAGCTCTCAGGAATATGCTTCTGGAGAAGCCTGGACCTTCGACTTCCGCAATGGGTGGCGTTCCTCCTACCAGCTAGACATCCACTACACTAACCGTGCCTTGTGCGTGCGCCGGTCTGGAGGATAATGTGGGTTCCTTCTTTTCCGCCCCGGTTCGGTCTGGGATCATTCTTTATTGAATGTTACTGAAACTCAACCTGTAAATTGAATTCGGAGTGTGGCGATGAACGCAAGGTATCAGACGGCAATCCTGCTGATGGTCGTGGTGTTCGCGTTGGGCCAGGGGGTGGTTATGGCTCAGGATACTGCGGTGCCCATTTTGAAGCCAAGAGCTAAGCCGTCTACAGCGGCCACACTGTTAGTGATGTGCGACCTTGCCTGTAACTGGAATCTGGATGGCGAAATAAAGGGCCGCATTGATGCCGGAGGTTCGGCGAAAGCGAAGGTCGAACTCGGCCAGCACGCACTGGCTGCTGTGACCGATGATGGGCTCGACAAGGTTGAAAAGGATATTGAGATTAAGACAGCGGGACAGACCATCTTCCGCGTCGAACTCCAGCCTGTCAGAAACAACCGCATCCAAGCGCAACAGGATGCCGATCCGGTCTACCTACGCGATCACGCAGCGCAGCGAGCCAAAGAGGGTCAGGAACTTTATGACCAGAAGCGATTTGAAGAGGCGAAGCCTATCTTGAAACAGGCCTGCAATGGCGGAGAAATGGCTGCCTGCGTCACCCTTGGGGCTGTGTACGATCCATACGGCGGGCTGATTCAGAACGACGATGATAAGGCCTTGGCGCGCAGCCTGTTCAAGAAAGCCTGTGATGGCGGAGTAATGTCAGGATGCACTAAACTTGGCATGACCTATGATTTCGGTAACGACACGGATTACAACAAGGCGAGCAGCCTGTACCAAAGGGCTTGTGATGGAGGAGACATGTGGGGTTGCAACAACCTCGCCGGTTCGTTTAAGTCCGGGCATGGTGAACCGAAGGACCGCTCCCGCGCCCTAGGCCTTTACCAGAAAGCCTGTAGGGGAGGATTTGATTGGGCTTGCCATAACCTGAGCAATATGCAGTATCCGCCCCAGTGACAAAGATTTGCGAAGCGAAGAGGGCCGCCTGAGTTGCGGCCCAGATCTTCACGCTAGAAACTACGCCGCTCAAAGGGGCCGCTCATGTCTACTGAACAACTTGAAATTACTTGTCTAGCATCGCTGGAAAAGGCCTTTGACGAAATGAGGCTCGCCTTCGGTGGGGAAGCGATGTGGTGGCGCGGCCACGCCGACGCGGCTAATTGGGTGTTGAGGCCGCTGGTATTCCGTAAAGGGCGGAACGGTCAGCCCTATAACGAAGTCGCTCTGATCAACAACTTCCAGGCACGCGTGTATGGAAGGCTCGGTCACCGGTCTAAACCATGTTCGGACCTCGAATGGCTGTTCCTTGCACAGCACTACGGGCTTCCAACCCGGCTACTTGATTGGACGGAGAGCCCGCTTGTCGCACTATACTTCGCGACGTCCGAGGAATATTGCCAGGGCGAGCAGGCGGAGTGCAACGCTTGTCTCTGGGCGGTCGCGCCAAGCAAGCTGAATAAGGCGAACTCAAACCGATACGACCCAGCCAATGCGCAAGATGGGCTTATCAGCCCCGAGAACTCGTTAGTGCAAGCGATGGCCATGAAGGCGCTCGGTTTGAAGGATGAGGACGTTAGGCGCCGAACGGATCAGGACCCCTCTGCTCTACCACAGTTCGTAGCGTTGCAGACCTTTGAGATAGACGAGAGGATCGTTGCACAATCTGGACGTTTTACGCTCCATTCATGCGAGCAAGCAATTGAGAGCCTTGACGATAAAGATCTGTACCTTCGGAAGTTTCTGATCCCCGCCGGCCTGAAGCCGATAATTCGGCAGAGGCTGAAAGATCTCGGAATTCAAAGGTGGGGTCTTTTTCCCGATTTGCAAGCGCTCGCCACTGGCCTGAAGGACCACGAGTTCACCAATTGAGTCAGGCCTTATTCGACCGCCAAGGCCGTTAAGGGTAAGTTTTGACCCACCACCGCCGCCCCGCGTTTTCAAGGGCCTGCATAGATCAATAATCCGGGCCATATTCACAGCCCCAGGTTGTCGTTGACGGCGACGGCAATCTCCTGCTCAGAGCCAAGGTAACGCTCGGTCGTCTGGCTACTCTGTCCCGCCAGAATGAGCCCGTAAAGTCTCCGCGATCAGCGGATGCGTCTCGCGTCAATATAGTTCCATAGTGGAATGATATTGACAATAAGACATTGCGACTGCATACTCTACATATGCCACGTACTCGCATGGATGAGTTGTATGCACTTGCCGAAGAGCATGATGGTCTGCTCGCGTCCAAAGACGCGCGTGCCCAGGGGATTCAAGATTCTGTACTGGTGCGGCTCGCACAGCGTGGCCGGTTGGAGCGCATGAGCAGAGGGGTCTATCGGATCGCGCACTTTCCGGCAGACCGGCTTGCCCAATACCGCGAAGCTGTCCTGTGGGCACAGGCAAGTCAAGGACCGGAGCGCGTCGCCCTGTCTCATGAAACGGCGCTGCTGCTCTACGGCATCTCGGACGTAAACCCAGCGCGTATTCACCTCACTGTTCCGATGTCGGCACGGCTGCGGAGGGCGCACCCGGAATGGATCGTGATTCATCGCGCCGACCTAACGCCGCAGGAGATCAGCCAGCATGAGGGAATGCCGGTCACTTCGGTCGAACGCTCGGTCGTGGATGTTCTCTCGACAACGCATAGAGCAGACATTGCCCAGAAGGCCATCGCCGATGCTCTTCGAGAAGGACTGCTCAACACGGCTCAAGCAAGCGGCCTTCGGAAGCGCGTCAGCCGCTCGACACATGGTCTCTCACTTGTAAAAAAACGGAAGCAGTGTGAAGTCGAATGACTCCTCAACCAGTTGAACGTCTGGAGAAGACATTGGCGCGAGTCGCCAAAGAGCAGGGACTGGCGCAGGAGCGTCTTCGCCGTTGGGTTTCCTTTCTGGCGTTATGCGGCGTACTGGAGCGGGCCGTGAGTGAAGGCGTCCTGGACAACTACTACCTGAAGGGTGGCGCTGCAATGGAACTGCGCTTTGCCGAGAGCGCTCGCGCGACGAAGGACATCGACATCGGTGTCTCAGGCGAACGCGCGGCGCGGCTGGCGCTCTTTCAAAACGCACTCGCGCTCGGATTCGATGACTTCGGCTTTCGCTTGAAAGGCAAGCCATTGAACATGGAGAAAGTTGATGCGGTTCGACTGGAACTCGCCATACAGTATCGAACCCGCGCTTGGCAAACGATTGATGTAGATTTGGGGGCAGCAGGAGCGGGTATCGTAGACCTCGTGGAGCCAACAATTCGAGGACTCTCCGCAATGGGGTTGAGAACACCGTCTCCGGTTCGTTGCCTGAATCTGAGTGAACAAGTTGCCCAGAAGTTGCACGCTTGCACTGGGCCATTTTCGCAAGGGCGCGCCCGCGATGTGCTGGACATTTTGCTGATTGATCTGTTGGGAAAACTGGACGTGCGGGCTGTACGCGCCGCAGCCGAACAGGTGTTTACGCAGCGGGCTACCCACGACTTCCCGCCGCCCATTCGTATCCCGGCAGAGTGGCAGCCTGAGCTTAAAGTCTTGGCGAAAGAGCTTGGATACCCGACAACCTCTGCGGTAGAAATTGAAGCCAGATTCCGTACATTTGTTGACGCGGTGGCGAGAGCCGGTTGAAACGATTGACTCTGTGAGAAGAGCTGTCGAAGAATGACAGCGTCGCTTCCTAGAGCGCTGCGGACCAAAAATCCGCAGGTTCAAGATGCGATTCTAAAACACTTACAGAATTAGTCCGGTGCCGCTTTTGGGGCCACTTTGTACCGTGATTTGGTGCTTTTTGGTGCGACAGGGTGCGATGTGGATAACACGTCTATCTCATTCATTATGTGACTGTTATTCGTCTCTGTGCGAGGCAGTGCAGGGCAGTTCTCAAAGCCCAAAAACGGTCTTAAAATCCGCAGACCTTAACCGGTCGTGGGGGTTCAAGTCCCCCTCTGGGCACCATATAATTATTTATATGTCACTAATATATAAGGTCAATGGCCTCTCGTGTTCTAGAGGCCAATGACGGAAATAGAGTCTGGCACATGTTCTGGTGCGTGTTGGTTGCTATGAGCTGCCTCAACACTAGCGAAACTACCGATCCAGCGCAGTGGGATATGGGCTGCGGATGCCTATGCTTCAAGACTCCTAGCTGTTGACCAATGGCCCGAGTTTCAGAAACAAATCGCGATGAGAACAAATGGACTGGACAGTCAATTGGAGCAGGACCCTAATCAGGTAAAGTATGAAATAGGTATTGCGCGGAAGCGCCGGAAAAATCTGGACTGATCTGTAGTAACTAATTCAAAAGAAGACCCTATTTGACGAGAAACATTTTCTCAAACGGCTATGGATTCAGCAGGTCCACAAACAGCCGATACGCCCCCGGCACAGCCTCCGGAAGCTGCCGATAGAGCGCAAATGCCACATAGGTCCAGCGGCCCTTTCCGAGAGCCACGGTAACCAGCCCACCACGTTGCGGCTCCTCGCCTGGGTCATGGACTTCGGTGAGCACGGTATAGTGCGCGTCCCATGTACGCAGAAAACCATGCCCACGCTCCTCAACCCACCCGTTGAAGTCCGCGGGCGTAATCGCATTCGGCGTGCTCAGTAGCTGCGCCTTCGCATCGAGTAGTTGCACCGGATCGGTCTCATCCACCACCTTCTCGGCGTCGCGTCCCAGCGTCAAAGGATACGGCGCATCTTCGCCGGTAAACTCGGCGGTCTGGTACTGGACCACCACGTTGCCACCTGCCTTCGCGTAGTCAAAGAGTGCCTGCGTGGCCGCACCGTGTAGATCTGGATGTGCGTTATAGGTGCGCACGCCAAGCACGACCGTGTCATACTTCGCGAGCTTCGCCGGTGTAAGATCGGCAACGGTCAGGGTGTCCGGCTTGAGGCCGACTGAAGTGAGTGCGGTAGGAACGTCATCGCCTGTGCCGGGAAGGTAACCAATACGGGTCTTGGACGGTAGCTTAAGGTCAACCGGGACGATGCGGTCAGTGGCCGGGGTGTAGTAATTCGTTCGCTGGAGGTTCCCGTAGCCGATGGAGCTGTAGCCTTCAGAGACCGTCTCATGGTTCGGCAGCACGACTGAGGCGTTAATCGTGATGGCACCACGATGGGATGGTGGAGCATCGACCGTGAAGCCCATCTCTCCCGGGCCGGTAGTATCGGAGATGGCGGGGCGGACCTTCCAGCCAGCCGGAACCGCTAGCGTCGGAACCTTCGCAGGTTTCTCTACCGGATAAAGTATCGTCCCAAGAGTCAGCGCGCTCGCGTCGTTGGGTAGTACCTGCGCACGTTGCGAGAGCGAAAGGCTTGCGGCCGGCACAATCTGTACGGCCTGCGCTTCATCGTGCACAACTTGACCAAGTTCGATCGCAATACCGTGATAGTCAACCTTGGCCCATGCGACTACGGCGGGCGGTGTCTGCGGTGCATTGCGTAGTGCGGGCACCTTCAGCTGATAGACGGGCTCTTCAATACTGTCGCGATAGAAGTAGGGGCGCGTCACAACCTGCGTAAACGCGGGTGGTGCGATGAGCGTAAGCGTGTCGGAGTGGTCTGCGGTCAGGTCGGGCACCTCCGCATGGCCGGAGCCGTTAGCTGCGACCAGACCCTCTGCGGTGGCAAGTTGGACGCTGCTCACCGCAAGACGCTGCGAAGATGTGGTGCGAATCTGAGCCAGCACCTGAATGGCCGAGCTGGCAATCTGATTGGCACCGTTGGCAGTTGCGTCCATCGTCAGGCCCAGTGCCAAAACCAGC
>Ga0316229_1001328_pt1 | contig 25912 bp, 26 predicted proteins | sample TBH18023metaG_FD_206011 | JGI IMG/M metagenome (GOLD analysis project Ga0316229, IMG submission 206011) | Freshwater microbial communities from Trout Bog Lake, Wisconsin, USA - TBH18023 | ecosystem: Environmental > Aquatic > Freshwater > Lake > Hypolimnion/Profundal zone | place: USA: Wisconsin... | reverse complement strand
AAGCAGCCCAATTTTTAACTCCAAAAGGTTTTGACCAATTCATTTCTATATTTTTTAAAATTTATTTGGGAGCTTTAAATACCAAAACTGAATTGCTGCCACCAAAAGCGAATGAGTTAGATATTGCTGACTTAATATTCATTTTTTTATTGTCGCCTACTTTAATATGACGTACCCCCTCGCATGCGGGGTCAACCTCAATCAAGTTAGCCGTAGGGGGAACTACACCGGCTTTTATAGAGAGAACTGTAATTACCGCCTCTATTGCTCCTGATGCCCCCATCAGATGTCCATGGGTTGATTTTGTAGAGCTGACTGCCAAGTCTTTGGCATGAGCGCCAAAGGCAGTTCTAAGAGCCTCTATTTCAGATGGATCACCCTCAATTGTTGCAGTCCCATGCGCATTTATATAGTCAACATCTTCAGATTTAATAGCAGCATCATCAAGAGCCAGTGAAATTGCTGCGATCTGACCAGTAGGGTCAGGTTTTACTAAATTAGTATGGTCGCAATTTGAACTGTATCCAGCTAATTCAGCAAGGATGGGTGCATTTCTAGCTATGGCATGATCCCAATCTTCCAGAATTAGTGCGGCGGCACCCTCCCCAAGAACTAATCCTGAGCGACTCTTATCGAATGGGCGGCAAGCATTAGGGGATGTAGATTCATCGCCGGGGGATAAGACTCGCATGCCGTCCCAAGCACGTATCACGCCATAAATTAATGGTGTATCCGATCCGCCGGCAACCATCACATTAGCCTCACCATTGCGAATACGCCTATAGGCTTCTCCAATAGCAGCAGAGGCTGACGAACAGGCTACTGTATAAGTTAGGGATGAATTTCCAAGCCCTAACTGAATAGAGATATGAGAGGAGCAAGCATTATTCATTCCCATTACAACGGCTACAGGCGGTAGGCGCTCTCTTCCGTTAAGCCACATCTCGCGCAAGCCTTGCTCATAAATTCGGGTGCCCCCAAGAGCCGTTCCCCATGACACACCTATATCAGGTTTGTGAGACTTATCATTGATATCAAAGCCTGCATTTTTCCAAGCATCAAAAGCCGCGCAAACACCCATTTGCGTAAATCGATCCATCACAATAGTTCTTTGCTTGCCTAATAATTCATCACCGTTAAAAGAAGCGCAAAAAACGGCTGGTATTGAGATTGGAACGGGAATGTCTTGAGTGGAGAAATGCCTGATAGAGGACTCGCCTCTTACGGTGCGATCAAAAAAACCTTTCATTGAAACGCCAAGCGGATCAATTAAACCAACACCAGTAATTGCGACTCGTCTCTTCATCGTAAAGAACAGAGAGATTAATCTTTAGGCATGAATGGCTCAATAATCTTGAGCAGTTCACCAATTGTTGTTGGTCGAGTAGAGGTATCGGGTATCTTAACTTTAAATTTGTCTTCAAAGTCGAAAAGTAGCTCGATCTGCATTAATGAATCAATACCAAGATCCTCTAATGACGCATCTAGCGTGACTTTATCTTTTTCAATATCAAGACGCTCATGAAGAAGCTCTTGCATTGTTTCTAATGCAGTTGTATTCATATCAACTCGTTTTTAACTAGTTACTAATTATAAATCCTAGCCATAATTTGTTGCTAATCAAGCTAATGGGGTGTATTTACCAAGGATTACCCTTAGATGCGTGTTTAGAGCATTATTTAAGAGTAGGGTTTGACGATTGTTATCGAAAACAGGGAATCAAAATGAATATGCGATTGCTAGGTATTGTATTTTTAGCCATCTTTATGACGGCCTGCGCTAATAGGCAAACAGTAAGCGTGACTCCTACAACCGATATGTCGAAACTGAAAACTATTTACGTAGTTCATCAGCCGAAAGATAAAGATCAAATAAATGTATTAATTGCTGATAAATTACGCCTCAAAGGCGTAACGGCCACTACGGGCGAGGGACCTGCACCAAGCAACGTCGATGCCGTAATAACTTACATCGATAAATGGATGTGGGATATCACCATGTATTTATTACAACTTACGGTAACCGTGAGGGATCCAAAAACTGACTACCCAATGGCAACGGCTAATTCATATCACGCTTCGCTTACACGGTTATCACCGACCGAAATGGTCGATGAGACTTTAGATAATATCTATAGAGGCAAAGTTCCAGATGGAAAATGAGTAATAAAAAACTTTTCCAATGGGCGATTGTTACCCCATTAACAATTGCTGCTCTAGGTTTAACTGGATGTGCCTCTCCGGCTAACAGAGAATCCATGTCTATTACCTCCTTCACCACCACGAAACATTTTGATAAAACTATAAAAGTTGGAGTCTTCGGAGGTTCTGATACCGGAGCAATGGAAAGTACAAATATTTCAGATGCTGAATTTAAAGCTTCAATTGAAGACGCAATCAACAAGAGTAAGCTTTTTAAAGAAGTTTCAAAAGATTCAATTTCAGACTTTGATTTGCAAATAAATATTTCCTCACTCTCTAAGCCATCATTTGGATTCACATTTGAGGTTGGCATGGAGGCGGGATGGATCCTCTATAAAACGTCTGATAAGTCTGTTGTCATGAAAAAATCCATAAAGTCTACCGGACGAGCGAACACGAGCGATTCTTTGATTGGGGTAATAAGAATTCGGATGGCAGTTGAAAGGGCGGCTCAAAATAATATTGCACAAGGACTTGGTGCAATCGCCGAAGTAAGAGATAAAAATCTACAATAAACCATGCCAAAGCTATAGCCAGCGGAATTGTTAGAAAGTACGGTGCGTTATCTTGGCATAGAGAAAAAATCAAAATAGGGCCGTTTGTTTCTGGCAGAAAAAAAGTCCTTTTCCAACTGAATTCATATGGCTGCTTTGGCCAAGAAACAGGCATTAAGAAAATTTATCGACTGACTCGAATTGGCCGTTGTCCGCCACCTAAATATCTCTAATTACATAGTTTTTAGCATCCGCAATGCGCTTTATAAGAGCCACCCGAACCGTCACGTAACCAGACAACTCTGAGTCGGGTCAAACCGACACTCGATCGTCAGGGTCAAAATTTCTTCTGAGTTGCCCATAGTCTGCCTGGATCCGCCACGCTAGACCCAAGGTGAACTCAACTCTAAACAAGCTCTTAAATGATTCGACCAATGTCGAACACAATCAACAAGCCTACTTTTATATGATGCAATATGAAATCTGGCCTGCCCAGCACGATTCGAACGTGCGACCTACGCCTTAGAAGAACTCGTTGTTGCTAGAAAGTCAATATATTTCAATAGGTTACGATTTAAAATGAATACTGTAATACACACTGTGTAATGCTATGTACAGCAGATATGCACAAGTGGTTACACTGAAAATATTGGCTAGCTTGACTGATAAAGTACTAGATCCCCTTTAAGCATGGCCTGCCTTATAAAGGGAGACCCCTGGGATTAAAGAGCCTGCGCGTGATGTTCAATGAACATACATAAGTCATTCGATTGCACCTGGATCACCCACAAACTCCATAGGGCAGTACATACTTCCATGAAAAAGCTCGCTTATAGAATCTTCTTTAGGGCTATTCTGATATACCTCATCCCTAAAATCTTCAGCATTATCAACCGGCCGATACCCCATGTGTTTTGCTGGAGTGTTATCCCATCGATTTCTTAAGTTATCCGATACACCATAAATAATTTCAAAATGAAAACCTTCGTGATCAATGCATGCCTTAGTAAGGCTAATCATGTCGCGATGGCTAATCCAGGTATTTAATTGCCTGATATCAGCAGGTTTATTAATCAGCCTAAATGAACCAATTCGCAGGCAGGCCACTTGCATGCCGTATTTGTCAGCATAAAGCCTACCAAGAGCCTCACCAAAAACTTTAGAGACTCCATACCTACTGTCTGGCCGAGTTTGCACTTGAGTATCAATAAATCGTTCGCGCCTATGAAAACCTACAGCATGGTTTGAGCTTGCGAAGACCATACGCTTTACTTTATTTTGCTGGGCACATAAAAATGTGTTGTAGCAACCTTCGATATTAGCGGGGAGTATTTTTTCCCATGAATCTTCAACAGAAATCCCAGCCAAATGAATCACACAGTCAATTCCCTGCATTGCTTTATTTAAACCATCAATGTCTCTCAGGTCACACTTGATTATTTCTTCGCCAGACTTGGCAGGCTCTTGATCCGATATATCAAGGCAACGAATTAATTCATATTGGCCGTTTAAGCCTTGCCTCAAGATCTTACCAATCAAACCACCTGAACCAGTGATCAGTACTTTTTTCATGCCTACTCCGATTGATAAAATAGATTAATTAAATGCCTAAATAGGCTGCCTGAACTTGTGGATTATTTAGTAGGTCCTGGCTTTGACCATGCATGATAACCTTGCCGCCCTCTAAAACATAGGCCCTTTGAACCAAGCTTAATGCCCTACTAACATTTTGCTCTACTAATAAAATTGAAGTGCCCATCTTATGGATTTCTTGAATTTTTTCAAAAGTCACATCACACATCACAGGTGAGAGCCCAAGCGAAGGCTCATCTAACATTAGCAAACGGGGCTTTAACATCAAACCACGACCTACTACCAACATTTGCTGCTCACCACCGCTCATTGTTCCAGCGAGTTGATCTTTTCTCTCTGCTAATTTTGGAAAAATGGTGTACACAAGATCTAAAGATCTTGCTCTATCAATCTTAGCTCGAGGGGCATAAGACCCAATTTCTAAATTTTCATGAACCGTCATTTCAGGGAAGACCTGTCGACCTTCTGGCACGTGGGCAATACCCAATTCAGTAATTTGATGGGGCAATAAACTCGCTAAATCTTGACCCATAAAAGTAATTTTTCCAGACGTCAGTTTGAGAAGACCGGAGATAGTGCGCAGGGTTGTACTTTTACCGGCGCCGTTAGCACCCAAAAGTCCAACAGCTTCACCTTCACCAACCCGTAGAGTGATATCACTAATTGCCTTGACGGAACCATAACTCGCGGCAACGCCAGTTAATTCAATCATGAAGGACCTCTTTAGCTTGAACATAACTAGATCCAAGATAGGCTCTGATCACCTCGGGATTCTTCACCACCTCACTTGGAATACCTTCGGCAATTTTCTGACCATGATCTAACACGACAATATATTTTGCGACTGCCATAATCGCTCTCATTAAATGCTCTACGATCACAATAGTGACGCCTAGTTCGGATAATTTATCAATCAAACTAACGGCTTGATCAACCTCATAAGGATTTAGGCCGGCCATTACTTCATCAAGCAACAGAATTTTTGGTTGAGTTGCTAGTGCTCGAGCCATTTCCAATCTTCTTTGATCTATGGTCGTCAGATCACGAGCGTCAAATTTTTCTCGCGCACTAAGCCCCACAAAATTGATTGCCTCTCTTGCGGCTGAACGCGCTCTTTCGGGCTGCGCATCCCTCAGAAATGCGCCCGTCATCACATTATCCAAAACAGTCATCCCACCAAACGGCTTAGCCACTTGAAATGTTCTAGCAAGACCGATATTACAAACTTCATGGGGTCTTAATCCAGAAATTTCATGACCAAAGGCGGTGACTGTACCGCTATCAGGCTTATAAAAACCCATGATGAGGTTAAACGCAGTGGTTTTTCCGGCGCCATTAGGGCCAATTAAAGCCAATGTTTCATTTTTTTTAACAGTAAATGAAACATCATTGACAGCACGCAACCCACCGAAATTCTTACTGAGATTTTTTACGACAAGAGCATCGGTCATCAATTATTGCGCACCCTTCGCATTGCTGCGACGTTGATAAATTTCTTTGAGATAGCCCACTATTCCTGTTGGACGCCAAAGAATCACTGCCATTAAAATTAAGCTATAAATAGTAAGCTGTATGCCGCCAATTGAATTTCCAAACCAACTTTGCAATAGAGCTGAGGTAGTTTCTAGTAGCATAGTACCTATCACAGGACCCCATAGAGTCCCGACCCCCCCCACAATCGATACTAAAGCTGCTTCAATTGAGATATTAAAATTAAATGCGGTTTGCGGATCTATGAAGTAAATATATTGCGTATAAAAGGTTCCTGCTAAGCCAGTCAGAAACGCAGAAATCATAAAAATATTACGCTTGACCTTGTTGACATTAATTCCGCTAGCTTCTGCAGCGTCTTCATCCTCACCTAAAGCGACAAGATAATAGCCAACTCGAGAACGTTCAATCCATGCTGTTATTACTAAGGCTGAAAATAGCAAACCTAAGACTACATAATAATAAGGGGTCTTGGTTTCAAATTGCATCATGAGTGGCGCATGCCCAAGATTAGGAATGGTAGTTCCTTCGGCCCCCCAAGCAAAATCGCGAAACTTCAGAAAAATGAGCATTAAAACATTTGCCGTTGCAATCGTCGAGATCGTGAAATAAGGCCCTTTAAGCCTAAAACAGAGCCAACCCATTGGCAAGCTTGCCAACATACCAATAAACCCACCAGCAAACATGCCGATCCATGGTGAAACACCAAACTTAATCTCTAAAATAGTCGATGTGTAAGCCCCTAACCCAAAAAAAGCGGCATGACCCAAGGACAATTGTTTTGCATACCCACCAAGCAAATTCCAAGCCGTCCCAATAAATGCAAATAGCAAGATACGAATCAGGATTTCAAGCGCAAAAGAACTTTTAATCATCAATGGCAAGACGAGCATAATCATCCCTAATAGGATATAAAAAATTCGCTTGCTCTTAATTGAAAAAATATTCAACGTCTCCACCCTGCCGCTAAGCCGCCTGGTTTTAGTGCAAGCGTTATTAGCAATAGTAGGAACACAATAATTAAACCAGAATCTGCCCCAATAAATTGAATCCCAAGGGACTCTGCTATACCCATCAACAAACTGGCTACTAACGCTCCCCTGACATTACCAAGAGTGCCTAGAACTACCGCAACAAAGGACATGAGTACAAATAGTTGTCCTACCATAGGGGTGGCAGGATAAAAAGGCATTAGTAATGAACCAGCCGCACCTGCTAAAGCCAATGCTATGCCTAAGGCAACGGCAAATACTCGGTTGGGGTTAATTCCCATTAGTTGCGCAACATCTCTATTTTGCGAGGCAGCTCTCATAGCCTTACCAAGATCGGTTGTGTGAAGAAATACCCAAAGCACAGCACTCAAAAACATGGCCAGCACAAATGAAATTAGTTTTGCAAGGGGTATAAATATCCCTAAAATATTCAAAGCTTCATCTGAATACCAGGTATGAACGGAGCGATAATTGGCGGAAAAAAGCATCAAACAAACATTAATTAGCAATAGTGACATTGCAAAGGTAAGAAATATCTGAGGTAAATCATTCAAACCTAGTACTCGCCGAATCAAAAAGTGTTGAATTAATACGCCAAGTAAAAATAAAACTGGCATAGAAATCAGTAAAGATACCAGCGGATCCATGCCAAAAAATGATGATAGGAAGTAAGTAATATACATACCTATCATCAAAAATTCGCCCTGTGCAAAATTGACGATTTTGACTACGCCAAAAATAAGCGTTACACCAATGCTTACTAATGCGTAAATTCCACCAATCAAAAGCCCATTAATGATCGCCTGAATTAATGTTTCAGTCATTCAAATTCCAGATCTATTAAACTTTTATGAGTGGAGCTTTTGCATCCGCCTTAGGAAATACGGTTGCCAAATCAGCATTTTGCCATTGCACGCCCAGTGGTCGACCGTAGATGTTCTTACCATCAGGACCGAATTTGACTTTTCCACCTGGAACCATCGCAGCGTATCCACGAGAGACATCTAATGTTGACAAAGCCTCTCTTACCTTTTGTGGATCTCGCGATCCTGCTCGCTCTAAGGCATCAGCCAACATATAAGTTTGGGCTATCACACCGCCAGCATACTCAAATAAAAATTCGCCTGTTCTCTTTTTAAATTCCACATTGACTTTTTGAGCATCACTATTTATATCGTGGTTCCAATGGGCTACGCCCTGAAGGCCCTCGGCTAATTGACCTACGTTCTTATAAAAATCAGGCATTACAAAACCACCAGAGCCTCCATTAATTGAAATATTTAGTCCAAATTGTTTTATGGTCCTCACAATAACAATTAAGTCATTCAAATACGAAACTGAAAATAAAGCATTAGCGCCAGATGCTTTTACTTTATTAATTAATGGTGCGGCATCGGTTAAGCCTGCTGAGTATGGCTCAAACATCACTATCTCAACGCCCTCACCTGCCGCCTGCTCTCTAAGCCCATTTGAAGTAGAAGTTCCAAAAGCAGTATTTTCAAAAATCACAGCAACTTTTGGTTTATCTGAAACTAGTCTAGCCATTTGTAACTGTGCTTGTGCAAATTGCGATGCTCGCGCAAAAGGAGTAAAAGTGTAGGTACGCCCACCTTTGTTGAGCATGTCAGAACTAGAGCCCGTTATCAAGGGAACTTTTGCTCTCTCTGCTACTTCGCTTGCTATCAGTGTCAAAGCTGAAGCATAACAACCATGTATAGCCGAAAGTGGATTGCTAGTAATTAATCGGTCCGTTTCCGTTCGAGTTACTGTTGTGTCACTCTGTACATCGGAGATAATTAAATTAAGCTTTGCACCACCTAATGATTTAATGCCTCCACCTTGATTAACCATTTCTACTGCTAATTTAGCGGCAGCTACGCAGCCCAAACCAATTTGAGCCATGCTCCCAGTCATGGGGTATAGCGCACCGATATTAACAGGATCTGCGGCGTAGCCTCTTAATGGCAACCCAAAACCTGAAGCGATGATTGCGCTACCAGTAGCTTTTATTAATGTACGTCTTTTGTCATTGGGGATGGTAATGTCGTCTCCGCTTTTCACAGCATCAACACAATTGACTTGATCTTTCTTCATGAACGTCTCCTTTTTATATTTCTTTTTAGTATGTACTATGAAACTTATGAAATCTGTATTTCTACAATAAAATACTTTCATAAATTAATGGTTTTCCCTGATGGTTCTATTTCATCACGGTCAACCGGTTGCCCGTAGTCATTAATAGCAAAAAGGGATCAACCTAACGCTCCACCCAAGGCCACTCTTACGCTTAACAAGCTCGTCCATGATTGAGCCAATAGATCGCAATGGACTAAGGTAATTCCAGGGTTTTAATATGATTTTTGGTCTGCCCAGCACGATTCGAACGTGCGACCTACGCCTTAGAAGCTGTAAAAATGATATAAATCAATAGCTTAGACAATGACATAAGCCTTGCAAGATCAGGTGTTCGATCGGCACCGAGATCTGTGGAATCATGTGGAACTGACTATGTAGTGTGTAGCATCCACAGATGTAGAGTCGGTTAAACCGACACTACAGCGTCAGGGCCGCGGTGGACTGTTGCTAATCACAAAGCAGCCCTTCACCCTACTTTATCAAGTATCTTGTTGAGGGATTGTTCGGGCTTATCCCACGAATAAAACTTATGTTTAGTGGTAGATGCTCCAAAAATATGAATGCCATGCTCTGTTGGCTGTATTACAAAGATATATTCTTGGGGTAACGTAAGAAATCTTTTCGGAGATTTTGCTTTTATGACGCAGCCAGTAGAAATATCTGCAGCCTCATTAATTATCAATCCCTCCTTTAATAAAGAGGTGGCCAAACCGATAACAATATAAGAGTAATCCTTTGAGTAATAACGATCGGCATAAGCTCGTTCATTTACGCCAAGATCAACATCTTCTTTTAGTTGATTTATAAACTTAATTGAACTATTAACAGAAGTCTTATCAACCCCCACTCCTGACCCTGCCACATATGAAAGTGAAGAAAGAACATGAGCGACCTCGTCCTGCGAGACCCCATCATCCTGGGCCACAATACCCTTTAACTCTGATTTTGCGAGTAAAACCCTAACTGACGGCAAACTTGCTGCACCACCATACTCATTCACAGGTCCTTGAACTATAGTTTTTTGCTCTGCTACATTATTTTTTATTGCGGCCAGTTCAGCTTTTAGTCTTTTATTTTCGCTATTATCACAACCCACCAACATCAACGTAGTTATAACGGCAAAGGAAATGAGGCAGTTTTTCAATTTATTTCAAACTTGATTTGATGATTATTGAACATACTCTTACTTTGAGCCAGCAATTTGTAACTTAAGAATATCCTGCATTAAATTTTGAGAATCTTTTTTGATGGATTGATCGTTAGACTGAGATGCTAACTCCGCCCAAATTTTGGCCTGATCCAGCGTAGGAACTTCTGAAAAACAGCTGGACTTTGCAAAGGCTCGCTGGGCCATAAAGTATCTTGCAGAGCTAACCCCTGCAGTACCAGCTTCCCTAATCCAACGACATGATTCAGCAGGCTCTACCATTCCGGTCCAGTCATCTGAATATGCCAGTCCTAAAAATAACTGGGCAAATGGATCACCTTGTTCTGCATAGATCTTTAAAGAAGGTAGGGACGATTTCTCTTTTTGCATATAGCCTTGAATCGTAGATCCGAGTGCACCACTGGTCTTTAAGGCCTTTTGAAAGGCATCATTATCTAATGGTGGATTTAATTTTGAAGGCGGACTTGCAGTCACCGCAACTACTGATTTACTAGGAATAACAACTGCGGCACTTCTCTTCACCGGTTCAGCAGAGCGGTTATTGAGGTAGGAATTAGCCTTATCAATATATTGAAGAAGCTGTTCGGGAGATTCCACCATTGCATTTTTAGCACTTGGATTGTATGTTTGGTCGCACATCTTGCCACCAGGTCCGCAAATAACACCGTCCAAGAGGCTCTTAAAAAAACCACTTGAGGCACTCTCTTCTTCGGCCGACACGGCACCCATTGTGAAAATCAAAAACACACAAAAACATACCTTGAACACCTTATTTACAAAGCTCATAGCAATACACCAATCTTCATTTGAGTTTTAAAACTAAAGATATCTATTTATTAATTGCATCTTTAACAAGTTTATTTAAATCCGGCATTGCAACGGGCGCATCACTTTGCTGACCATTAGATTTTGGCTTTTGCGTAGGCTGCACTACGGGGGGCTTTGCTGGTTGAGCAATAGGAGGCTCTACTTTGACTTTTGGGGCTGGCTGTGGTTCGATCACGGGAGGAGCAACAACTTGGGGCTCCTTATCTTCAACAGGCGGCGAACTTGCAACAGGCGCCTTACTGCCGTTATCACCGCCTATAAAAAGAAATGCACTAACCCCAGTTATCACAATGCCTGCAAGTGCCAATCCTATAAGTTTGGAGCTAGACTGCGTAGGTGAATTCTTAATCTTTGTTTTTTCTTCCTGGGCAGGCAAAGCAACTCTTGCTTGCAGAGGTATGCTCGGGGAAATATTGGGAGTAGACAGTTCTACTTTTGACTGAGAATCCGCCTCCTCTGCAAGCCGAAGATTTTCAGCGCTCTCTTCACTAGGCGTAGGATTTTCTAGGTCAAAATCAGCATCCAATTTCCGCGAACTTTCAGAACTTAATGGGCGTGCATCAGCGAACCCACCACTAAATACAGGATCAACTGGCGACTCAACTCTGGGAATTTCTTCCTCGACAATTATTGATGGCTCAGGAATTACAACCTTCTGCACAATAACTTCAGGGATAACAACTGGCTTCTTAATCGGGATTCCAGTTACAGCAGATTCACGCTCTTCATCAGTAACTATATGGCCACATTTAATACAAAGTTTGGCATTGAGTTTTAATGAAGCATCGCAATTTGAGCAACTCAGCATCAGGATTAGCCTTTAGTATTTCAGTGTTTTATTGGGAAAGTTGAGCTAACGCATTAATTACAGCTCGCCTGATATTTTCATTTGACTCAGATTCGGCTCTGTCCCTTAAAAATGCTAGTGCTTTATCTTGATTTGTTGCAAATCTAAATCCAACTACAAAAGCTGCTGATGCAGCATCAGGTCTACTAGTATTCGCATAGACATCAGCTAGATTTGCCCATCCACTAGTTCTTCCTGGGGCAATAGACAAAACAAATCCCAGAACGCGTTCGGCATCAGCATATCTACCCCCTTTAAGAAGAGCAAAGGCATAGTTATTCAATACCTCGATATCTGATGGATCACTTTTTAACGCCTCGGCAAAGATATTTGCTGCCTGCTGGTAATTCTCCTGACGAAATGCCAATAGCGCCTGATCATTTAACGCTCTAGCCGTCTTTCTATCACCCCTATCAGGTTTGGGATAAATCTCCTCAATTTTAGCTTTTAACTCTAAGAGCTTTACTGAGTTTGAATTATTAAGAAGCATGTCAGTAAGTAGGCCCGATGTTTGGGAAGGAGCCATCACAGGTCTAATATTTTTTAAATCTATGACGCTAGATCCTTTTTGCTCACTTGATGCGTCTACAACCAGGGGGACTGGAACAGCTGGGGCTGGTAATGCAACAGGCTGCGCAGAAGGAAGTGCTCCCTCTTTTTTACTCATAATGGAGGAGAGGCCTACAGCAAAACCAACTACTAAAATAGCGCTTATTCCTATTGCTGCAATCTTCTTTTGCTGAGCAGTAATGCTATTTGATGCAACGGAAACCGGGGATGTTCCAGCGCGTGTATTCTGCGCCGTCCCTGTTTGTGAAATTATTTCACCAACAGGGCTTGAGAATACAGGACCCTGATTGCTATCCGTCTGAACCGGGGCTTCAGATTCAGTTGACTGAATTGGGTCGGATGTGTACAGAGGTGAAATTGAAGTGGTGGCACTTGATGCGGCATCTTCTTGTAATGCCTGCTTGCGTTCCTCATCCGTCACAGCATGGCCACATTTAATACAAATTCTAGCTGTAGGTCTTAAAGTTGAATTACATGATGAGCATTGCAACATATTAAATTACCTTAAAAAAACTATACATTAATCAGGACTGAAGATTTGATTGACAAAATCTGCATTTAATTGCAACTGCCTTAATTGTTTCACCGCAAAATGGGCACTGCTTTTCATCTGCTATGTTTGCGCCTTGAGTCACTCCGGGTTCAGCTTTTGTGGCAGTGGATTGTGTGCTCGTCGCCGATATATTAGCGCGACGATTGTATTCGGCGACGACTTGAGGCTCCGCATCCGCAGGAAAATACGCCCCCATAGGATCGTCTTCTCCGCGGATCATTACATTCGCTAAAGATTTCTTAGACGTAATAATGGTTAAAGCAATTTGTCTAGCAGAAAATGGCCCGGTCTCACCAGTTGGATTACTAATTAGGTAATTTCTTGGAGGGGCTAGAGTAGATCCACGTGCATAAACACTAGAACGATCCGAACGCGACGCATTAGAGGTTGATGATCTAATATTTGTAAGATTAGCACCCATACCCATACCCATCATGACAGTTCCACGTCCTGTAGCCAACCCCTGTCCCATACCCTCCAATGCTGCACGTTGACCTTGAATGATATTAAATTCTGCAAAGCCATCCTGATTAGCTATCTGGGCACCTTTTGACTGGATCGCCAATTTTGACTCTTCCTGTCCAAAAGCTTTAAGTTGCTGCAAGCTCTCCGAATCCAAATCTAGGGACATATCAAAGATTCTAGAAATACTCACCCCAGATTTCAGAAACTCTTCTCGATTAAAGTCTGCTAATTCATTACTCAATTGTTCCGAGTCCACATTTGACACAATTGACAGCATTGGTAAATGAGAGGCTCTTTGCCCAACCATTTTTCTTAAGCCGTTAATCATTCGTCCATTAAAAATTTGGAGTATGGCATCTTGAGAATAAGCTGACTGGCCACCAATGGCTGAAATTAGCTTTAATGGTTCCTGGACGCGAATGGTGTATTGAAAACTTCCATTTACAGAGACTACATTTCTAGAATTTAAATCCATATACTGCCCCAACGGGACTGAATATAGGGGAATAATTACCTCTGAAAGCAGTACGAAAAAAATCTCAGTAAGAAAATGATTTCCATCTGTGAACGCATCAATCAGACCATGACCCAGAAATGGAATATTTGCCGTATCTATTAGGGTCGTAGTGCCTGGTTTTATTGTGCCAATGTACTTTCCCTCGCGAAAAAATAAAGCGCATTCATCGCTTCTTACGGTCAGCTTCGCTCCGCGCGGTATGGATTTATCTGGATGAAGATAAATTAAGTCTCTGGCAGCCTCAGCTGGGCGAGCAATATAAAAACTCTTAGTTTCTTTTGTAAAAAAATTTAAAGCCATTAGTCACTCCGTGGAGGTTCGAACTGCCTGCGATCATCTCGATTTGGCAACGGCGAAACATGATTGGTTGTTAGCATTTGTATTACAAGAGAGCCAATCAAGCCTAAAGTTAATAAACCCCAAACAAAATATGGCACCTGTTGAATAGAAGCAATGCTGCCTCCCACTCCATATACATAAAGGATTATCCAGCCGCTCACTAAAGTCCAAGTAAATGAAGATAGGTTAATACCCAGCGTTGCCATTCCATACGTAAAAGCATCGCCGCCAAAAAGAGAAAAAGTTTCCTTATTCCAAATAATGAATAGCAAATGTAAGGTAGTGCAGCCGAATATTGCAAGATTACCGGCCATCTGCATGTCTGGTGCCCCATAGAGCAACCAAAAGGCAAATGAAAGCACTGCGGAGAGAATAAATTTAATAATTAACATTAGGCGCAGACTTGGTTAAGAATCCAACTTTCATCTAAATTTAACTTTGCCAAAGCGGCTTCTTTAACCTTCTGCTTTACGTGCGGACTTAAATGATCATACTCAAACCCGCACTTCAACATATTGGTTAAAGCATTTAAAGAATCTTGAATTTGTGAAAAATCACCAATTCGACCCCCAATAGATAGAACGACTTTAGTGCCAGCCCCTTCTATATCTCCGCCTATAGCGCTTGGGTGAGCATGCACCTCGACCCAATCAGAGAAAGGGTCTAGTTTTGAATACACTGGGTAAGGTTGATTAACATGCACGAGATTCACCAATCTAGAATTTTCCCGCATCGCTGGGTAATAACGAACATCACAATCAATTATTTCACCGTCAATAGCCTCATAAGGACTAAACACTGGCTTAGTTAAACTTTCTCCAAGCGCGTGAATCAGCAGGCAACTTCCCTCAAAAGTAACGCCCCTCGCAGAATAACCCCCAATAGAGCTCATAGATACAGTTAACTGCTCTTCAATCATTAGCGTCCCAAGAACTATGCAGTTCTCTAACTTGCAGTTAATTGCCTTAATACTTCCAAAAACAATTGTATTTGAAAGGTAAAGGCTCTGATTAACCGCTATATCGCCCCGGATAATAATCGATGCATTCTCAATATCTTGAGTCAAGCTAATCTCATTGTTCTTAAATGCTGAAGCGCCATTTAAAACACCGTTCACTGTGATGCCACCATTTAGACGGATCCTCTTGTTCGATGGCAAAAGCTTTGCATCCCCTCTTGAAACAACAGGTCCATCAACAGTAACTCCACCGCGAACTTCAATTGATCGCCCATAAACTGAACCCTCAATAAGAATTGGCTCAGCAGATTTTGATCCGTCAATCAATACTGGAAAAATAATATCTTTTTCATTCTTTGGAAAAAGACTTCCAGCTATTGAGCCATCAACGACAATGTTACTTCCCTCTTCACGAACGGCCATGATTTATCTCACAATTTTTAAGTTACCGGAACCAATAAAGTCTTCAAAAAGAGCGACACCCTCTTCTGATATTAATTTCTTGCGCGCTAAGCTTGTTGCAGCATTTAGGAGTGCGCTCATCTCTTCTGGGGTTGGGTCGCGCTTCTCCTTCTTAGCAACAGCAGCAAATAAATATTCCTGCGCCCTCTTTGATTCAAAAGCAGCCAACTCAGAATTAGCAGGCTCTACATTTACCGACTGACCATCTTTGACAGGTCTTGCATCTCGTCCAACCAAGAGATCAGTGGCAATCGGGGATGTGGTAGCTAGAACTACAGTGGAGAGAGTCTCATTATCAGAGGAGGTCTTTGCCTCCCCAATCCCAAATCGGCCTTCAAGTACGCCCTCCAATGAATCAAGAGAATTCAATACCTTATCAAAACGGCTATCCTTCAGAATCTGAAGAACTTCATCTAGATTTTCTGCGCGAACCTTCAGCCTAAATAAATCAACCTCCATTGGTAATCCATGAATTTCTTGAAGAGGGGCTTGGGCGGCTTTAATTGCAGGTGAAATATCGTTATCACGAATAAAGAAAATATGCTCACCAATCGTACGAAGCTTATTAGTGTACTCATCAAATATCTTCTTAAAATTAACGTTGTATAGCTGACGATTGAGATAAAAAGATTCGATTGAGCGTTCGAATTGATTTTTAATATCCTTAGCAAATGCCATTAACTTACCGTGCGCTGCAGACGAATCGGCCATCTTCTTGGCAACTTCAATTTGCAAGGTAGATTCAGTCTGTAAATCTAATTTTGTTCCAAGTTGTTGCTTTGTACTTTCAAGCATTACGGTGTTGGCAGCTACACCGCCAACAACAGCAATAGTTTGATTTTCAATTTGGCCACTTAAATGGGCTGTTTGATTTTGAATTGCATTTGCAATCATCTGACCAACTTCTCTCATTTCATCCTCCAGCCTTTGAATTTCTCTATGCAACTCATTACGGACGCCATTAATCTCACTTATCAATTCGTACCGCAAAGAGCTAACGGCGCTATTTACTACGCTTTGTACATATTGAGCACTGACGCCTGATGATCCCTCGGACATAATCCCGCCCTTTACTATGAGGTAAGGCGCTTCACAGAAGTGCCTTTATATGTGATTAATATATCTGGAGACCTTACAAAATCGATTGGGTCACCCACCGTACCGCGTCTTTCGGCTTGAACCCGAGGCTCAAGACCCAATAAAGTTTGATACTCCTCACCCTCTTTGAGAACCGAACCATCACCAAGAGAGATTGCTTTTAATTTTTCATCAGTCATGAATGACTTCTGCTTCTCGGATAACAGGCCTAACTGGTCCATGCCATCGCGGAACTGGATGAGCTCATCACACTTCGAGGTGAGTTCGGACTCCAACAGAAATACATTCTCTCTGACTGTGCGCATATCAGCCCTAAACTGATTGCCAACCTCAATTAATTTTTCGGATTCTTTTTCCGTCATTCTGATTAGCGACTCATTTGTCCTGAACAACTCAGACTTCCTGAAATCAGACTTTTCAGTCCAGAGATGTTCCCACAAAGGAATCATCAGATCAGAAGTCACCTTTAGCACTTGTCCATATCGCATCATGTTAGATGTAGTGTAAACATAAGGAATAGTGTCGGAGCGCCACTCGTCCACCTCCGGGTCATAGTACATCTCAGCTTCATTAGAGAATGCAAGTATGGGGTTTGGAGACCCAGTCATAATTACACTTAGAGCACTCTTAAATCGCGCTAGAACCTCTTGGTACTGATCCGTTATATATGCAGGCCTCTCACCAACATCTATAAGGTTCCCGGCATCATCAAAGTCAATATCACCCTTCAGGTCGTAAATAGCCTGGTAGTGAGCGCGAAGTTCATTAGACAATTCCGGTCTTTCAACAATACGAGCTGCGATAATTGGATCGGATCTTAAATTCGACATTAACACGTCAAAGCTTAATTTATGCGCATCAGATGGGTGGATGTTAAGCAAATCCTCAAGATATGCGGGAGCCTGAATTGTTCGTGGGCAATAGAAACGTTTCGAGCACCATGAGGCCTTATTAAGAACCTCAAATAAACTTTCGTGAACATTGTTAATGGAGGCTGACCTAGCAAAAGAATAGGATTCACAAATACCCTGGAGACTATCAAAGGTATCCTTTAACTCACCCAGCACTTTGATGCCAAAATCTTTTGTAGAATTTACCTGATCTACAAACCTATCAATCTCATCTACATTTACAACCGAAGGATTGATTTGAATGATATCGGTCACACCATAATTTCCATTGGTTGCTTTGCCATCCTTGTATGTACGTGCCAAAACACTATCTTTTGGAACTAAAGGGAGACTAAGTTCAACATCTTTGATTTGGCCAAGAGCATGTGTGAACTCATTGACTAAACTTTGAATTACGTTTTCTTCACCATATAAAGAATTAATGGCATCCTGACCTTCTCCATCTGTAGCAGAACTCAATAGCACTGGTACTTTTTTAATGGCATCAATTTTTTGGGTGATCGAATCTAAATCAGATTGGATTGCAGATAGATCTATTGTTTCTAGTGCAGTTGAAGGAAATAAACCGGACTCATCCAAAAGCATTTGTCTGCCAAGAATATTTTTGGATGAAACAGGAAAAGCCCCTCTAATTTGAGTCACCTCAGGGAAGGTGTCAACTCGTGAGAGCAATTCCTTCTTTAGATCTTCAATGTTTCCTTTGATTTGTGTTAACTGAGTGCTTTTAGAATTCAGCGCTTGATTTAATCTCAGCAACTCTTCTGATAATTTTTTCTTAGTCATTAACAACTTCGCGACGCCACCAGCAACGCATACCAAACCAAGTAGCCCAATAATATTTCCAGCCGGAAGTGCAGCAAGATTTGCGGAGGCAAAGCCACCAATAGCAACTATTGCACCAACTATAGCCAACGGCAATGGAAATGTTTTGAAATTCTTAAAAAGATGTTGCAATTCTTCGTTGGCCTGCTTAATCTGGCCAACCAAAGTTGCAATTTCACTTTCTAACTTTGGCTTTGCAGAATTTAACTCCTCCAACTCCATACGGAAATCTTCCCCCGCTCGCCAATCCTCTAAAACTGGGGTTAAATGAGCCAAAATTGCGAGAACTGATTCCTCGTTTGGATCACTTATATTATTAAATGGGCGAATCAGAATGTTTTCGATCATGACTTCCTTCTAGCCGTGGACATGGAGCTTTAATACTAATTATTAGAACTTCCATCGTACACCGAACTGAATGAAGGAAATATTACATTTACACTCATTTTTACTAGTAGAAACACTATACATTGGGACTTAAACGCCAATTTAAGGGCTGTTATTGGCCGGTCTCTGCCACCCAGCCACCAACAATCACCCAAATTGAGTGTCCGCAAGCCACCCCATAAGAGTCGCTTGAGCGTTGCGATAAGTGACACTCAATAGTCGGGTTAAACCGACACTAAATCGCCAGGGTCAAAAATTCTATCTAGCCTGTCCCAGTCGCTGGGTTGCCGATAGTCAACCAGGATCCTCTACGCTAGATCAGGCTGAACCCAACGCTAGACAAGCTCGACCATGATCAACTCACAATCGAGCCAATAGATAAGCCTGAAACAATATTAATTAAGGGGATTTGGTCTGCCCAGCACGATTCGAACGTGCGACCTACGCCTTAGAAGCTGTAAAAATGAGGCTAAACAATACTAAAAACAATGGCATTAAGGTGTTGGCATTTGGTGTCCAGTAGGCACCGAGAATCATGGTTCGGAGTGGAATGCCTTGGATGTCGGGTGGCATCCGCAGGGGGTTAGCTGGTCAGATGTCAAATTTGTCGGGTAAACCGACATTTCTGAGCGTCCTTTTAAATGACGGTTGGGTGGCGGTTTACGACCCCAAGCAGCCGCTCTTGAACAACAAAAAACTATCGGAAGGTGGTTTTGGTGTTTCTTGGTGGCCCGGGGCGGACCGTTGGCAGGTTAGAGCAACTCTCTAAGCCTTATGTTTATTGGGTGATTGTACTGTGGCCCACATTGAAAGTACATAATTTCCCACGAATGTACATAAAAAGTACATAAGCCCTCAATGTGGGCTCTAAAACAGAGTCCATTTAAAGACCTTAGGACACCCCCCGTCAATGAAATATTGATCCACCCTAAAACATTAGACACGTAGGAGTCCCATGTCGGTACCTTAAACCTCAATTTCGTCCATTTTTCTATAAATCCTAGTTTCAGCCCCCTATCCTGCTAAAAAGCCAAATGAAAGCCCAAATCATCGTATGGCTAAATTTTCCTTTTCAAAAGGCTTCAACTTTGGCCCTATAAAAACTCGATCCTCGCCAATTTTTTTAGTGAAAATTTTCAATAAATGCCCTTTGGCATTCTCTTTGCATGAAATTGAACCTAACCAATATTGACTACACCAAGCTGAACGCGAAACAACAGGAAAATCACAACTTCTCCAAACTGGCCGCGATGCTTGCTGATTATGGATACACCTGTATCCGCTTAAGTGATGATGTTCAAGGTGCCGATTTAATCGCGCGTCACACTGACGGCAATGATGGCTGAGCATAAGCAGATGTTGCTATCAGGCTCACCGAAGTGATTAGGAGTTTTGTTTAATTTTTTGTCTTGGGCGTGGGTTGATAAAGTTTTTACTGCGGCGGAATTGGTGAGGCTAGTGAGCTTGGGGTGCTAACTGGATAGAATGTGGCTGATGAAGCATTTTTATTATTGGCAAATGAATTACCAGTTCTAACAAATGCCATTCCCTGCGTTTGGCTTTTAGCAACCTTTGAGGCAAATGGAGTGGGCGCGACTCTGTTAGCCAGTAAATTATCCCCATTTGATTCCAACAAATGCTTTGCCATTGCATCAAGCGGAACGATAGATCCCTGACCAGGCAATGAACTCTGTGGATTCAAGGTCATGTATCCGTTTGAGTTTGAGTTGTACCCATTTTGACCAGACAATAAAAAAGTATTTCTCACAAACACGGACTGATTGGAGCCAGGATTTAAGGGTGAATATTGGTCTTGTGGAGAGCCCATTGCCTCTTGAGCTATCGAACCTCTTTCTCCCGGCCTAATATCTGGCCTAATATCTGGCCTAATATTGGGTCGACTACGGTCACCGGGCCCAAGGTCCAATGGCCCCGCATAACTATTGAGCGAGATTAAGGCTAATATGAGAAAGCGGGCTGCAAAATCTCTCATAGCTTAGGTGTGCTGTAGTTTCCAGATTGGCGCCAAACGTTTACGAGCGCCTTGACGTGATTTGTCTGAGCATCAATCAAGGCGCCCTCTTTATCGCGTACATCCATGACACCCTTCGCGCTAGATTGATTTGCTGATCGAGATACTGCGTTAAAGCCATCGCTTGCCTGCGCAAGAATCGACTTGGCATTCTCATATTGCAATAAGGCTTGCATGCACTGAACGCGTACTTGCTCTTTTAAATCACGCAACTGCATCTCCAGGCCCAACTTCTGATTTGCTGCCTGGACAATGTCAGCGGTTTGTAAATAGTTGTTAACTGGAATAGGAATCTGTATACCAGCAGTAAATCCATTTTGAGGTGCGTATGTATAGCCACTGGAGTCATACTGAGGCGTTGTAGTGTAAGAAATGTAAGGTTGCACGTCCCAGTTGCGATTAGCCTTTGTCATATTGATATTTTTATCGGCCGAGTTCATCGTTGCCTGGATTGCCAATACGTCCGCGCGGTTATCAAGGGCTTGGGTGATCAGCTTATCCGGATCAAAGTTCTGTGGTGGCACGTTGAGGTTGCCAATCGGCAAAGGCAGGTTCTTTAGGGCGCCACCTGAGTAGTTCAAAAGGCCCAAGGAGGTAAATTGCAAGTCCTTAGCTGTAGCGTTCTCGTAGTAATTTAAGAACTGGGCCGAGTCTTTTGTTTGGGCATTTGCTGGAAGCGCAGAAATTCGTTTTGCGGCATTGGCGTAAGAATTAAATAACAAGCGATTTCTTAATGCATCAATATACCCATACGTTGCAGCAGTTTGAACATCCGCTTCTGTTGCCAGGTAGTCGGTCTCGCTTCTTCCAATCTCTGCATCACCATATTCAGATCGTGCCGACCTCTTACCCCAACCCTCAAGATTAAAGTTAACTCCATAGGTATTAGATGTCGGTGTTGTGTAAGGCGTATATGGAACCTGTTGGTAATAAGTCCCTTTGGTATAGCTAATACTCGGTCTGAATTGATAAATTGCCAAAGACTCCTTTATCGCAGCAGCCGTTTCTTTACCCAGTCGCTTATTGCCAATAATGGCGTTGTTCTCCTTAACAACTTGGAGATACTGCGTTAAAGAGATGGGAGCATATTGCCGAAGGTCAGACGCTGGAGATTGAGCGAATGCAATATTAGTAAATAAGGACCCGCAGAGAACAGCAACTAGACGAATGAAAGGTTTGCGCATGAATCAACATATTAATAAATTGGCATTAGAGCTATTATTACGCACATACATTTAAGGATTGCAATAAGAGGAGCTGCAATACCCCGAATGTGGTGTCGGGGTGGGCTTAGTGGTTCCAATCTTCTATGGCAATATTTCTATCTCCATCTTTATCTCCATCGGCAGTTGGCCCACTCACCTTCTGGGAAGGTTGCACTCCAAATGGAGGACTAGGCTGCTCAGAAATGGGTAGGAGCTTATCAGCAAACAATGAGCCCATAACGACAGGCCTATCTGGATCCCCCTCTTCACCTAAAGGTTTTGCGGAGATAGCACTATTAGCCTGAGATTGAGTCATGCCATCTCTGGAACCAGATGGAATTGCCGATCTACTTGCAGGCTTCTCAGAAGCCGGCATTGGTGAGCCAGGCGATAGAGAGCTAGGTGGGATCGGTGGTTGAGGCCCAGAACCAACTGCACCATAGGCGGCTCCAGTAGGAACATTATTTTGAATGTGGCCAGAGTTAAATTCTGCAGCCTCTTCAGCTTGCAAGGATCTAACTGGTAACTGCTGCGAGACGCTATTGGTTGTTTGCGCCTGACGAATACTCGACGTAGTTTGACGCATATCTTGCACAACAGAAGCGCCGGCTTGCCGCACTTTCTCCGCAATTTGGGTGGACTGAGAACCGCCCTGTAAAGCAGGCGATCCTACCGGTCCGTTTGCCTGGGCCATCACCAACGCAGGGATTAGACCAAAGAGAAGTATTAGCAGTTTGGTTTTCACTAGACCTTCTTAACTACCTACTAAATCATAGCCTACCAAGGGATAAGTTTAATTCTCCCAAGGCATTGGATTGTATATGCCAGGATCCCCATCGGCAGTTGGCCCACTCTTTTTTTGGACGGGCGGCGCTCCAAGGGGAGCTTTAGGTGGGCTAGCCAATACAGGATTTGGTGGGAGCGGAGGTTTTTGTAATCCATCGTCTGAGATCGACATTGGTTTTGTTGGTTCCATTGTGACCATTTTCGTAGCTGAAGCATATGAAGAGGCCTCTGTGCTACCGACGTCAATGCCAACGGTAGCTGTATCAAGTTCTGCTACTGGTTTAGGTTGTGGTTGGGCAGCTTTAACTACTAAGGGAGTGCTGGTAGGTTTATCAACACCACCATTGGCGCCAGAAGTTCCTACGGCTGATGGTCTAGGAATAACTATAGGTGCTTGCGCCATGGCTATAGCGGGGATTAGGCCAAAGAGAGATATTAATAGTTTGGTTTTCATAAGACTCCTTCTAATATTTGCTTGGTAAATTATTGTGTTGATTTAAGTTTTATATGTGTCAACAATTTATTAGTAATTAATGCTTCTCACAAGGCACAAGTTTTCCATTGCCAGCTATGCAGAGCTTTTCTTCCAGGAGCTGCTTATCTCCCACAGGTTTGAGTTGTGTTTTGGGTGGCTAGGTCAATCATGGCTCTATTCATAATATGCAATTATGCTAAGAAATAGATCTCTGAGCAACAGATATGCTGCAAACAGGGGTACTAGTTGAAGTTTTTGGCCTGCCCAGCACGATTCGAACGTGCGACCTACGCCTTAGAAGCTGTAAAAATGAGCTAAAACAACTAGTTAAACAATGATATAAGCCTGGCAAGATCAGGTGTGGCATCGGCACCGAGAGTTGTGGGATTGAATGGAATGCCATGGATCTTGGGTGGCATTCACAGGCGGTTGGATGGTTCTATATCTAATTTGTCGGGTAAACCGACAAAAAGAAATCTGAGGTCAGAGGCCGCTAACGACCCATAGCAGTCTTTGGTGGAGTATTCCTCCACCCTGTCATTAAACCTGTTTGAGTCAGAGGGAGCATGGCCCAATCTCAATACCAAGCCTGTTTTTTTCCATCAATCCAAGTTTCCTTAACTTGAATATTTCGGATTTGATCAATAGGAGTCTTTTTAGGGTTTGCCGACAAGACAACCAAGTCAGCTTGCTTGCCCACCTCAAGACTACCAACCTTGTCATCAGAGAACATTGCATAAGCAGCGTTGATAGTTACAGCACGAATTGCGTCATCAACGGTGACACGTTCATCAGACCCCAATACTTTGCGAGGCGCTTTTTGCCATAGGCGACCAGCACCCTCAGAAATGTAATTGAGGGGCCCCACATTGGAGACTGGCGAATCGCTATGGTATGCAAATCGTCCACCCTCTTTTTTGAATGAGCCCGACGGATCGATGCGATTAGCACGTTCTGGACCTACGATCTTGTCATGAAATGCCTCGCCCCAATAATCCACGTGGCCAATAGTAAAGCCCGGGATTACGCCTAACTTCACTGCACGCTTCACTTGTTCTGGGGTGTTGATAGTGAAATGCTCAATACGCAATCGGCGCGCTTTAGGATCAGGTGAATTAGCCAACAACTTAGCATATGTGTTCAGAGTTTGCTCAATAGTCCGATCACCATTTGCATGGGTGGCAATCTGCCAACCTTGATCAAAAATCGGCTTTGTCATCTTATAAATTTGGTCATCGGAGTAATCTAAATTACCCCGAAATTGAGTCCCTTTAGGATATATGTAGGGCTCATTTAAAGCTGCCGTGATACCTTGAGTGGAGCCATCAGAAACAAACTTCACGCCCACATAACGCAATTTATCATCACCATCATTTGGCTTTAGGCCATTTGTACCATTAGCTAACAGCGGGCCATATAGATATGCCCTAACACGCAATGGAAAATCATCGCTATGAACGAGGCTGTTAAATAGCTTTACTTCATTATCTAGACCCAACATCAAACCCAAAGTGATTTCTGCTGAGGTGGTTACGCCCCTTGAGGCAATCATCTTTGCTGTTTTTCGCATAGCTGCCGCTAATTCAGCTTCAGATGGAGTAGGCGCATGCTTCAAGATAGAGAGAATTGCTGATGCCTCCACCACCACGCCGGTCAAGCGACCTTGAGCATCCTTCATATAAATACCGCCGTCCCCAGAATTAGGGGTTTTATCGGTAATGCCGGCAACCTCAAAAGCTTTATGGTTCACATACAAAATGTGGCCGGATTGATTCATTACGACGATTGGCACCTCTGTTGAGACTTTGTCCAAAACATCCGCAGTTAACTCGGCCATAAATGGTTCCGTACGGGATGGATCAACACCAAAAGCCCCTAACCATTGACCCTTTGGTAGGGTCTTCAGCCTTACCTTGAGTTTTTGACTGAGAGTATCAATGGTGTCGTATTTGGGCGTGAAATTCGATAGATTGAGCCAGAGAACCTCTGTCATCGCTGTCATCACAATATGAATGTGGGGTTCTACGAAGCCTGGCATAAGTGTTTGACCTTTAAGATCAATCACTTTTGTTGTGCTGGCTTTCCAGTCTTTCGTTACCGCATCCTTGAAACCAACGGCAACAATCTTGCCGCCCTGCACTGCAAGCGCCTGAGCCTCATCATTCTTTGCATTTACAGTCAATATTGGGCCGCCATAAAAAATAGTGTCGGCAACTTGGCTTGGTGCTGCCTGCGTGTTGTGTAATGCACCAATAGTGACAAATGAGATAAACGCAGTTTGAATAAAACGTTTCATTTAAAACCTTTATTGAAAATTACTCTTAGGAGTAAATCTTAGCTGATATTAAACAAAAATCTCATGGATTGTCCCCCTAAACAAAAAACCATCAGAATGAACTGACCCCCAAAAGTTGGACACCAAGTCCAACCAAGGGGGTTTTGTTTTATGAGCAAACACAGTACGCAGTTCAAGCTAAAGGTAGTTAAAGAGTATTTAAAGTTTGGCGGTCTTAGGAGGATAGCTAATCTCCATGAGATTAATACTTCTGATATCCGTAATTGGACTTTAGCCTATCAAACAC
>Ga0316229_1001325_pt1 | contig 25945 bp, 32 predicted proteins | sample TBH18023metaG_FD_206011 | JGI IMG/M metagenome (GOLD analysis project Ga0316229, IMG submission 206011) | Freshwater microbial communities from Trout Bog Lake, Wisconsin, USA - TBH18023 | ecosystem: Environmental > Aquatic > Freshwater > Lake > Hypolimnion/Profundal zone | place: USA: Wisconsin... | reverse complement strand
TTTCTGTTGCTGCAGCTCCTGCACTTCTTAAACCTGGCACAGTTTCAATTTTAATTTTAGGTGCTTTAATATTTGCAAATTGTGAATTTAACTGTTGTTTTGCATTAATTCCTGATTTAAATGCCATCTGGCGTTCAGCAGTTAAACCAGCTAATTCAGGTGCAGCTGAAGGTATTTTTGAAGTTTCAAATGCAGATTGTAAATTTTCTAAATAATTTTTACCTTCTTCAGTAGTCGGTTGAGTACCAGCATTTTGCATTGCTTGTTGTACTTTTGCTGCCAAAGCATTACCAGCTTGGATACCTTCTTGAGTACCAAACTTACCACTTGTCAAAGTTCCGTAAATACCAGCAGCTGCGCTAACAGGCACAGATGCAATTGAAGCTATGCTGTGTACTGCTGCTTCTCCCGCTCCTTTTAACCAAGATGGCAAAAATCCACCTTTATCTAATTCTTCTGGAGATATTTCTTTTCTTTTCTTTAAAGCAACTATATCTGGATCAGTATCGTAACTATATTCTTCATCTGGTTGTAGATTAGGATTTTTACCATACATTGAACTTTTACCAGTAGGTATATTTACTGGCATACGTTTTTTAATGACCGCTACATCAGGGTCTAAATCATATGGGCTTGTTGATATAGCCATCAAAAATCTCCACGTTCAAGACGTTTTAATCTTACTTGTGAATTATGTAAAGCATCTAATTGTTTTTGGCTCATATCTTGAGTGTAATAATCAATTATTCTATCTTTGTCTTTTTGTGGAATATTTTGACGATTTGTATTTTGAATAATAAAAGCAATTGGGTTATAAGCACTAGCCCATGCAGCTTTAAAATTATCATTATTTAAATATGCTTTGTCTTTTCCGTGTTTTTCTTGTAATTTTATTAAGGCTTGATTGTATTTTTCAGCAGCCAAATTTGTTGATTCAATACGTTCAACAATGTGAGCTAATGCTTCAGCAGTAATTTGTTCTGAACCATTGGCAGTTTTTACATCTCCTTCTGCTGTTTGGTTTTTTACGCCCATTAATGCCGATTGATTAACTGCATTACGAGCTAAAGTTTTAACTAACTCATCTTTCTTTGCATCTCCAAACAAAAATTGACCAGTATCTCTCATTATTTGACCGGGTTTACCACCAGATGCAGCAGCTAATGATTTTTTAATTATTGACGCATCTAATGAACTTTCTTGAGCAAGAGTTGATCTTTCTTGAATTTTATTAAAATCATCTGCACCAATTTGATATCTAGCAGCTTCTTGAGTATTTTGTTGACCAGGAGCAGAAAAATTGTCAATTTTTACAATTGATGGCATTTTATTTTGCCCAACTGCAGATGGAGCAGGAGTTTGCACCATGCCTGGCATAGAAAGATTGCCAGGTTGTTGACCAGGCTGTACATTAAATGGCACAAATTTACCAGTTGAATCATACTGTCCAATAATACCATTTACAGTTGTCACACCTGGTTGCATTGGACTTGGACCAATTGGTAAACCAGCTCCAATTTTAGTACCTGGTGCAGTTTCAGCAATTTTAGGATTTCCTGTAGTGACTGGCTGAACAGTTCCACCAAGATTTTGAAATTGGACATTAGGAAACTTAGATGCAAACTGTTCAGATGGTGATGCAGAACTTCCAGCAACTCTATTTCTTAATTCTTCATATCTGTTGTAATCTTTTTTGGTTACTGCATCTTCTAACTGACCAAGCAAGTTAGATGGATGTTTTGGCAAGCCTACAGCCTCAGTGCTTTTCCTAACAATGTCTAAAGACCTAGTTAATGCTTTTTGATTTACTTCACCATTTTTATCTACATAATCATCAATTGGAGGCAAAGCATTAATCATTTTTCTTGCATAATCTTCACCAGAAACAAGATAATTTTGTTTTGATTGTTGTGCTCCAGTTTGAGCAGTTTCTAATTTTGCTTCAGCTTCTTTAACAGCTAAGGGATTGATTTGTTGTGCTTGCTCAATAGCCATTTGAGCTTGTTGAAGTTGCAAAGGATTTAACTGTTGGGCTTGTTTGTAGGCTTGGATGCCATTGGCAGCGTTCACCATCTGTGCAATTGAATTACCCTGCACAGGATTTGTTTGAATAGGAGTTGGTGTTGCTATTTGAAAAGATTGAATACCCATATTTATCCTTAATAAGTTGGGTTATATGGTTGTGGTGCTGTTACTTGATAACTTGGTGCTTGATAAGGAGTTTGGAATCCTGCCATATTTGCAGGAGTTACAGAACTAGCTCCTGCTTGGTTAGCTGGATTTAACAATGATGCCAAAGTTAAATTAGAACCCACACTATTTAAACCACCAGCCAAGGCACTAGCACTTCCTACTGTGCCTGCTGCTTGTGCATTAGCCGCCCCAACCCCCAAGTTAGATATGTTTGTAGCATTTCCAGTAGAAAGATTAGAAAGATTAGCCAGGCTTTGTTGACCTATTCCTGCAATGTTTGCTAGTTTGTTATAAATATTAGATTGCTGTGCTTGATAATTATTAAAAGCCTGCTGATATGCATTAGATGCATAATCTTCTGCAAACTTAGTTCCTGCTGTATTTATGTTTGAACCACCACCTCCAGCATTTAAAGCCTGGTTTTGAGCACCCAAACCTTGTTGGAGCATAAACTGATAATTAGGAGCTAGATTGCTTTTAAGTTGCTCTGGTCCAAAAGCCTGTGTCAAACTAGGAAGTTGAGACTGTAACTGAGCTAAACCTTGATTTCCTGCTTGTAAATAAGGCTGAAATTGAGGAGACAATTGCTGGTAGTTTTGTTGCAACTGTTGTTGCCCTGCTAATGAAGCATTTGCCTGTGTTTGTGCTGCGCTTTGTGCCGCGTTTGCTTGATTCATAGACCCTATAAGTCCCAATCCTCCTGCAATTGCTAATCCTGCTCCAAGTCCTATAGGCATTTTTATCCCCTTTGAATTAAAACTTCATCCACTTTGGATGGGTCTTTTTCATCTGTTGCATGAATACAAAACCATACACAATCCTCCAAGGACTGAATAGAATGGTTTATCCCTGATTTTATTTCAAAACAGTAAGGAGCACTATACATTTCTTCTGTGTTGTCAGTCCTTACTATCACTTTTCCCTTAGCCAAAAGGCTTAAATGGCTGTATTTATGGGCATGTTGGACAATAAAGTGGTCTTTGGGCAAAACAAACTGCTTGGCATACAAGCCATCAGAAAAATGGTGAACAATTTGAGGATCAAATTCCATCAAACCTTCATTTGCTTTCAAAATATCAGCTAAATTCAAAATGTACCCCCTGAAATACCACCTAAAGCAGTAAAAGTTCCATCCACTACAGCATTTCCAGTAATGGTTTGGTTGCCTTGAATTGTTTGTGCACCAGTCTTGAGACTAACAAAATTAGGGCTTTGAAGCCACAATAACCAAGGCAAAGCTGGTTGTTGAGAGGTAGGGTCTAGGAATGGAACTCTCGGCCAGAGTATATTTCCACTAGAGCTTGAAGTAGCCATTAGTTTTCACCCTCCTCAGCTTTCAAATTAGCAGAAATAATCACAGCTTTTACTGGATCACTAATACTAACCTCATAAATTCTATCCCTAGCAGTACCTAGTCTTCTCCAAATTGCCCTGTTTTTATACTTTCCAACTGCTCCAATAGTACACCAATGCTCATTGGAATAGGTAGAACCACCATCATTTGACCATCTAAGCATAGCTTGTGGATTCTGTCCTTGACCATTTTCTAATCCAACACCAGGCTGAAATTGAATTTGTAATTCAGCAAAATATTGCCTTTGCAAATCAATTACCAAATGAGGACATCTTCTTAGCCTTCTAATGGTATTCCCTGCCTCTGTATATACAGCATTGTCTAATTGGTAGATTTGACCATTTTGATAGTCTCCAACCAAATAAACATTATTAAAAATAGCTCCACAATTTGATCTATGTCTATTAAATTGCACTCCATCCCAAGATAGCCATTTATGCCACATTTCAGAATTTAAATCATAAACCCATGTAATGTTGATAGTTGGAAATGTGACTACATAAAACTCATGTCCATCTAACTGGTAAGTATATGCAACTGCATCAGCAATGTATTGGTTCATTAAAGTTTGTTCTACAGCATGGGTACTTATTCTCTTAAAAGAATAACCTTGCATGACTCCAATAATGTTTTGACCTCTATAGTCTTGGCTTACAAAAGCAAATTGTTCACCAAATCTGGCAACACTAAAAGGTGCGGCAATGCCATGCTGTACAGATGTTCCTGTAACCCTTTGAAATGGAAAACTGATAATGTTAGGTATTACATTTCCTACATCTGTCCACATTTCAGCAGTAAACTCACCAAGTAAAAATACTTGTCTATGGTCAACAATAAGTGAAACAAGTGGATCAGGAGCACCATCTTTTGTGCCATAGTAAGCATTAGTAGATGTGACTAACCCCAAGTCTGTGGCCGCCCAGTTCTGTGTTCCAGGCTGGTTGTAAATAATATAGTTATCTACAACATCACAGACATTTGCCCCCTGCCAAGGACCATCTGTGCTTGGCAAAGTATTAAAAGAATTTGTGGATGCAATCCAATAATATCTATTTGCCCCATCAACAATATAAGCATTTAAACCTGTATTGCTCATAATATTGTCTGTTATAGAAACATATCCAGTTGAAGTGGTTAATGTCCCTATTTGAGTTGAGACATAACCATTTGAATAAGTAATTGAATAAACAGATGAACCACAAACAATAATTAAATATTTACCTCCTGATAGAGTTCTCATTCCTCTTACTGGAGCATTATTAAGTTGAAGTATTGAAGTAAGTCCTGGAGTTGGATACAAGGCAACCACACCTCTACTGCCAGGAGGCTTTAAAGGATCAATCTCTGGATAGAAATTAATGCACTCTTGTGCTTCTTGGTAGATGGAGGCCGCTTCATAGGAGGGGCCGACAAAGCCAAAATCAGCCATTATCTAAAGAACCCCCCAGAAAGTATCCAGCCTGCATCTTTTTGTCTTCCAACCAAAAGTGAGTCTGCATAAGTGGAAACAATAGCTGGATTCATGTTTGTTCTCTTTACTGTTGACTTTCCTTGTGCGGCAAACTTCATAATCATCTGAATTTGTGTGGGAGAGGCTTTGCCATACATTGGCATTAGCCTTTCTGCCAAACACCACCTAAGAGCCATGTTATAACCTTGAGGCAAATTGATATTATCAAACTGTGTTGTAAATCTTTGGAAAAGTTGATCTACAAAAATGTGCATTTCCCCTTGGCTGGGGTTCGGCCACAGGTACACATTCCCCAAAGTTTCTGTGGGTTCATAGTACACAGCCTTCGGCCACGGCCCATTTAATGTCTTCAACCCAATCATCTGATATTGTTCTACATTCAACACAGAAACAGGATAATCCAAACCACCATTTGTTATAGGCTGACCATTTGAATAAGTATTAATTCTCACAAAAGCAGAATTAAACCTCAAAGGTCTTTGATAATAAGAATTAATGGTTTCACTTGTTATAGGACTTAAATAAGTTTTATTTAATAAATAAGTGCCTACCTCATTTACATTGTTTCCTGCTCCTGTGAGCATTTGAACAATAGTTGTACCTGATGTAATGCCAGTTCCACTAAGAGTTTGACCAAGAGAAATACCCCCAGACTGGATAGAAGTAATAGTGAGAACATTACCAGTAATGCTTCCAGTAAAGATAGCACCAATTTGACCACCTGGGCCGATGGTGTACTGAGTTTGTCCAGAAACAACAGGAAATATGATTTCATTCTTGTAAAACACCATCATGTCTTCATTAGACCACTGGTCTAACATATCTTGCAACATATCAAAAGCATCTAGAGATGCCTCAGCAGTTGGAGTTTCACCAGCCTCTAAAGCACCAATGTCTTTTAATGCTCTACTAATTATGTCATTAGGTGTAGTCATTTCTATCCTTATTGTGAGGCTAAGTAACTACCAGAAATATAAAACTTAGATGATGAACTTATACTACTGTTAGTAATGTATGTTTGAGTTCCATTTGTATCAGTAACTAAAGAAATATAATTTGTACCATCATTAATAAACCAAGTTAATACACCAGTATAAGAACAATTTTGTCCTAATATTGCTCCTGTTGCACCATAAATACCAGACCCTCTTGCTGTTGCATCTGGCATATTTGCCAAATTTATAACAACATTTCCTGTTCCAGATAAAGCACTTAATTGAATAGTAATATCAAAGAAAATTCTTTGTCCAACTCTTGTATAAAATCCTTCTTGTAAATTATAAGAAGTTTGTAATGTGCTACCAACAGTAATTGTTGGAGTAAATGAACCTGATATTCCATAAACTGAATCTACATTACCCAATGTTTGAGCTGTAACTGAATTTGCATTTCCAAGAAAAATTGTTCCATACAATGCTTGATTATTAGAAACTACATTATTTCCAGTTGCGTAAATAGCATAACCATTTGTTATCGCAGAAGTTTGGTCAATGTAATTATTAGAAATTGTGTTTAAATTGTAATTAACTGAAATTTGATGTATTCCACTTGCTGTATTAGAAGCATTGCAACCATACACATAATTATTTGAAATAATTGAATTGTTAAAATCTAAAGCCATGCCTGTTGATTGGCAATTTCTAGCATTGTTATCAATAAATTGATTGTTTAAACCATCAGCATAAAATCCTGCTCCATGATTGCCATAGGTCATGTTGCCAATAATTTGATGACGAGAATCTATTGTTCCTGTATGTGGATAATCAGAACTAAAATCAAATCCATCATAGTATTGGTACATAGATGTATTACCAATAAATTGCATGTGGTAACACCTAGCATCTGTTCCACTAATTGTGCCTTGATATGTTTTAATACCTGATTCACCACAATAAGAAATAATATTTCCTTGTGCTATGCCATCAAAATTTCTTGCAAATGTAATTCCTGAATAGCTTGCATAAGTGATGTTGTTATTAATTGCAGAGTTTCTTTCTCCTTGCTGATTGTTTATATTCCAAAATACAATACCACCAATTCCTGCACCACCTTGGAATGTGCAATCTCTTACAGTTGAATAAATTGCATCATAAACATTAATAGTAACAAATAAACCATAAATTCTGCTAACAGAAATATTAGTTGCATTTTGTTGAAAATAAATTACAGGTCCAATTGTTGTGTAAGTAGGTGTTGGAGAAAGATCAGAATCATTTACTGTTGGCTGATACCCTGCATGACTACCAGCACTTGATGTATAAGGTGTTGGATTAGTAGCCCAGGTTGTTGTGTTGCGGCTAATGATTGAAGGCCATGTAATGCTTTGCAAATACAAGTTATCAATACTTGAGTTACTACCTGAAGTAACATTAATAACAGTTGAATCATTTTTGATGATAGATTCAGCACCTACACCATACCAAACAACAGTTCCTGTGTAAGTAACTGAAGAAAGCATTTTATAAGTGCCTGCTGGAAAAAATACAGGTTGACCAGTATTAGTAGCATTTTGAATTGCTGTTGTACAGTCATTTGTCCCTGTTGGATCAGCACCAAAATCTAAAACAGATACAGATTCTTGTAATTTAGATGCTACTGTTCTGTTACTAGCACCTGTGTAATAAGATGAACTATTGCCTTGTTTAAAACCAATTAAAGATGCACCACTTACAGCATTTAAAGAACTAAAATCATTTATTCCACTAATATTATCATTAGACCAAATTTGTACAGCAGAAGATGTTTGCAAAACAAATTTATATGTTGTTCCTTGTGTTAACCAAACTTCATTAGTTGTTCTTCCACTTGCATCTAAAACAATAGGATTTGAATTAGCTACAGAACCATTGGATGATGTATAAGTTGCAACTTGGGTTGTAGTCCCAGCTAAATATGTATAAAGTAATCCTCCAGCAAGAGGAACTCCATTATTATCAAAAAATTGCCATCCAACACCAGCTAAAGGAGAAAGAGCAACTGTTGTCATTTTTTACCTCAATTATGTTATTTCATTTAGTTGTTGTAAAGTTGGTTCTGCATTTGAATTAGACCAACTTTTAATATAATCTCCATTTCCATCATTTTGAATAATTATTGTTCCAGAAAAAGGAAAAAAATCATTTATGGATAATGAGGGATAAATTTTTATTATTTTTTCAATTAAATTCATTATGATGTCCTTATCATTGAGCCAGACATAAATGTATAAGCACTTCCTGATTGTATTGCGGCTGATACAGCATTAATATATGTATAAAGTTGAATATAATCGGTAGACCCATTAAGATAAACAATAGTAGAAATTGTTGATTGCCCTCCCGACGCAGGAACTGAACTAAAATCATTTCCTTGAGCATAAACACTACCATTTTTATAAATGAATGGAATTAATCTACTTACACCACTTGATGCGGCTGAATTTACAGATCCATTTATTTGGTAATATCCTGCAACAGTAGGTTTAAATAAATAAGTTGAAGTATTAAAATTGCTATTAGTGTCAAATCCTGGACTGGAAACAGAATTTAAAGCTACAAGAGTAAAAGAACCACTTGTAATAGATTGATTTGTAGTTAAATAAGCAAAAAAAGCAGGCCCTGTATTTTGACTATTAGTTATAGTAATACTTCCAGAACTATTTGTAATAGAAATTCCACTACCAGCAGTTAAAGTTGCTCTAGTAAATCCTGTGCCATTTCCAATATCAACTTGTCCATTTGAAGGTGTAGATGTTAAACCTGAACCACCATAAGCTATACCAACAGGGTTAGTTGGTGTTAAATAAGAAGTTATTAAAGTACCAGTAGAAGGAACAAAACTTAATTTAGTGCTTGAAGTTGTGATTGGATTATTACCACTTGTAGCACTAACCAAAGTTGGGTAATAAGTTGATGAACTACTTGTATTGTCAGTTGTGCCCACATTAGTTGCATTGGTTGCATTTCCAACAGACAAAGTAGATTGAGCAACCCAAGTAGGAGCAGAACCATTTGACTCTAATACATATCCACTTGTTCCAATACCTAATTTAGATAAAGCAGAACCAGATGAATAATAAGGCAAATCCCCTGTTGTATAGCTAGTTAATCCAGTACCACCAGCAGTTGTAGGAGTTGTCTTCCAACCAATTACTTGAATTGCAGAACTATTATCTTTATAAAATAGCTTTCCATCTGTGTAATTAATAGCTAATTCACCCGCACCCAAATTAGCAGCGAGAGGCGTATTATTGGCCATTCCGCTGTTATATAAATAGATTGAAGTGAAATTGGTTTGCGCCATGTTTAAATATTAAATGTAAATACTTGTGGCTTCCAAGGAGGTACAACAGTTTTTAATTCTAAAGATTTCAATTGTTCTTCTAGTCTTGATTTTATTACATTTATCCCATCTTTCATAGAAGCATTTTCTATCCAATTTGCTACCATTTCTTCTGTAACTTGAGCAAATGGCACATTCATCACAGGGTCTATAAAAAACCAATTTCCTTCGGTTTCTACTGTATTTGTGTCATCAGATAATGTGCAATGATATTTGGCATGAGTAATTAACTCATTTTCAGCACTTATTTCTAATATTTTCCAAATGTAATTCATACGTCCGTTGCGCCTTGATATTGAGACATTGTTTTAAGAACTGTGTAGATTGCAGTCATCAGCTCACCCTTACCCGCTAAGTCTGCTAGTCCAATGTAGTGTGCATCTTCTCTTACAGGACTAAGATTTGAATCTCTAGCATCCTTTGAGAAATGCACAGATACCTGTACTTGGATATTGTCTTTGTTTCCAAAGAAGTTTGTAACTCTAGCGTAAGCCTCTGGTGCTGGTGCGCCAAATTGAGTTGTGCCTAAGTTTAGTTTAAGTGCCATGTTAGTTCCTTAATATGCCAATTCGTTAGTTTCTACCCTAGCTGACCATCTAATTGTAGTAGAGGCAACCCCTGTAACTTGTATCTGCAATGCTCCGTAAGTCGTATCTGCTACTGCCGCTACGTTTGATACTGTTCCCCATCCTGCTAATATAGCACCTGTTGTAGCTCCCAGTAATGTTACAGATGGTGTTCCAACTAAAGCAGTTGTTCCAACTCCGTTACCCCTAGATATAACACCAAGTATTTGCCATCCCGCAATATCAGTTGTGTTTGCTGAGTTGTGGGCTGATATTAATACTCTAAATGTATATACAGTAACTGTGCCAGTTTGTCCGTTTGGTAATACTAATTGATTTCCTGACCCCGCAGAGCTTGATCCATCTGACAACAATGCTATTGAACCTGTCGTTGTTGTTGTACCCGCAATAACTAAAAATCCAGCTTGAGTTGCACCTACTGTAGTTCCCAAAGGCGAACTTGAACCTATTGATGCATAAGCAGTAATGCCTCTTGTTGTTGCATAAGTACCGCCAAAAATTCCAGAATTATTACCAGTTGCCTGATTATTAGTTCCTGCAATAATGTAGGCATTAATTCCAGAATTATTATTTGCAACACCACCACCAACAAAACTTTGAAGTGCTGAAGCAATATTTGTAGCACCTCCTACTATAGATGCTTTATTTCCTGTTGCTTGATTAACTTGTCCACCACCAACAAAACTCCAATCACCACTAGCTACGTTCCTATTTGCCGCAGTACCCGCATCGCCTCCTCCACCTATAAACGAATAAGACCCAGTAGCTTGATTGTTACCACCACCTACTACTACTCCATGAGGTGTGTAGAAAGATAGGGTTATATTTGCAGCAGTCGTTGCGTTTTGAGATATTGTGAATGTATAAGCAGTTCCTGTTATTGTTGTAGAGGATACTGATTGAGATGCTGAAACTGTCCAAGTAGAACCAGAGCCTGAAACAATGTATGTTCCCACAGTAACCCCTGTTCCTGTTAATACTTGTCCTGCTATTATTGTTCCAGAGGTTAAAGAACCTACTGTAAGAGTTGTACCTGAGATAGTGGACGTTGCCATTACCGCAGGAGTTCCTGTTGTTACAGATGATGTTGCGTAGGTTGCTGAATTACTATTTGATATGCTTGTAATTCCAGTACCCAATATTAATTGCCCAACTTTAATTGACGCATTGGTGCTAGATAAATAAAGAGTTGTACTTGCAGTTACCGCTATGGTTGTTGTCTGTGTAGTTACAGTTGAGCTAGAAGTAGCAGAATTAGATTCGCCACCAACCACTAAGTTAAAATAACCAGACGCAGTATTTAAGTGTCCATTTAAAATACCAGAATAGCCCCCAGAAATAGTATTGGATTGCCCTGCAACTATTGCAGATGCTGTCGCAGGACTTCCGTTTAATATATTATTAATTCCTGCGCCAATAAATTGATAAGAATAATTGGTAGTATTAGTAGATCCCCCAACAACTACAGCTTGAGTTCCTGCGGTAGTATTATTTTGTCCTCCAGAAATTACAGATTGTGCTCCAGATGCCACTTGTGCCGCAGTAGTTCTACTTGTTTGCCAATCAACCGCATTAGCACCCCTAGCATTACCACCTGTAGCACTAGATGTAGTCTGTTGTGCTTGTAATGCTCCTGTTCCTAAAGGTTGTAGTACAAGAGGTGTATTTGTTCCTCCTGCCGCTTTAATTGCAGGGTAAAAAGCATCCCCTACCACCTGAATATAAGTAGTAGAAGCATCTCCCAAAGTTGATGTTCCTGTGACTTCTAGGGTTGTGAATTTACCTGTGTTAGCAGTTGTAGCACCTATCGGAGTGTTGTCTATACTTCCACCAGTAGAAACCAAAGCAGTTGTGGTTAAAGTTCCTGTGTTTGGCGCAAAACTCAATTTTGTAGAACTTGTGCCTAAAGCATAGTTTGTTGATCCAGTTGTTCCAGGCGACAAAGTTGGATAAAAAGTGCTTGAACTAGATGTATTGTCTGTTACTTGCACATTTAGTGCATTAGTAGCTGTTGTTGCAGTAGTTGCAGACCCAGCACTTCCATCTATATTTGTACCAGTTAAGTTAATAGAACCACTAGCCCTATTTAATAAAATTGCAGTAGTTCCAATGTAAACAGTAGAATTACCAAGTACAGCACTAGGTATAGTCCCAGACAAATTACCAGCAGTTAAACTAGTTAAACTTGCACCAGAACCACTAAAAGCAGTAGATGTTAAAGTTCCTGTGCTTGGGACATATTGCAATTTAGTAGAACTAGTATCTATTGTAGAAGTTGTACCACTTGTCGCATTTACAAATGTAGGGTAAAAAGTGCTTGATGATAATGTTTGATCTGAAATAGTTACAGATGCACTAGGAGTTGCCCAAGTAGGCGCTCCAGTTCCGTTACTTTGTAAATATTGTCCAGTTGATCCAGCTGCGCTTATTGCTAATGCAGATGCTCCTGAATAAACAATTCCACCAGCATTTGCCGTTAAATTGGCATTTGTGCCACCATAACTCAACCCAATAACCGATCCATTCCAAGTGCCTGATGCAATTGTGCCTACTGTTGTTAAACTTGAAGAACCCGCTAAAGGAGATGCCCCCAAAGTGTTGTAGCTTACAGTTACAGCAGACCCACCATTAAAAGATGTAGGAGATGTGCCTCCTGTCCCACTACTGTTAAAAGTAACAGAATTGGGCGTATTGGCTGTAACAGTTCCACTTCCTCCTAAAGAAATAGCAGTTCCGTTTACAGTAACGCTTGAATTTGCAAGATTACCATTAGTTATTCCAGCAGTACCACTTAAATTACTATTTGTTAATCCTGTAATAGTATTTGTACTTGCAGCAATTGATTTATTTGTTAATGTATCTGTGGTTGCTCTACCAACCAATGTATCTGTTGATGTGGGTAAGGTTAATGTCCCTACATTAGTAATTGTACTAATTACAGGAGCAGTTAAAGTTTTATTTGTTAATGTTTGTGAGCCAGTTAAAGTAACTACTGTGCTATCAATTGCAATTGTTACAGGGGTACTTCCGTTATAAGATGTTCCTGATAAACCCGTACCTATTGTTAAAGCATTGGAAGCAGTAGCAGTAATAGTACCTGATCCGCCAAGTGCAATATTAGTTCCGTTTATTGTAATTGAACTATTGGTTAATCCAGAATTAGGGATGGTTGCATTAATTTGGCTTGGAGCAATACTTATAGATGTATTAGTTACAGATGAAACCTGACCAGATGCATTTGTAACAAATACTGGAACACTAGAGGCAGAGCCATAAGTGCCTGCTGTGCCTACTGGAGTAATGCTAAAAGTGTATGCACTTAGAGTTAAGCCTGTGCCTGCAAAGTAAGAGGCCGCATTAGCTAACTGACTCCAAGTAACTGGTGTCACCCCCAATGTTCCACCACTAGAGATAGTACAAACCCAGCCAGAATTTTGCTGAGTTGTACCATTCATTATGAATGTAAAGGCTGAAATTAAGCTATTCCAAGTATTTGCATCACTTGATCTAGACCATGCTCCTGAAGATGCTACATAAATTCCATTTTGTGATGATGTGTTCTGGTTTTTGACCAAAACCCTATCATTTGCCAAAGTTGTATAGCCATCTATGGTTTGCAAGCCAGATAATGTGATGTTGCCTGTAGTTGCAACTTGGCACTCAGCCTTGATTGCATAGCCTTGCACATACATATCCACATAGTTTTTATTTACTAAATCTGTGGGGTTGCTTGGAGTTGTGCTAATTGATCCTGTTGTGGTGCTAATATTGGTAAAAGCACCTGAAGATGGTGTAACTAGTCCAATGGAGGAGCTATTTATTGTGCTATTTGTAATTGTCAGACCACTCTGAACTGGGTTCAAAGTGGCATAAAAAGGCTGTCCTTGCCCTATAAAAGTATTAAAACTACCATCTAAATTAAAATATGCCTGAACTGGCAGGATATTTTGGTCAGATGTTAGGGCAGGAGCACTCATAATCAATATGCAGTGCAAGTCATAACAATTACATCACCAGCAGACATATTTGTTGCAAGTCCAGTGGTAATTCCATAACCAGTCATTGTGACTGATGTGGTGCTACTAGCTGTTTGTTGCAAAAATATACCTGAACCATTGGTAACATCATTAGCTATACACATCCAACCATTTGGAGCTGGAGGGAGTGTGAGTGTCCCAGATGCCGCGCCTCCTGAACCCACAGTCACAGCAAAACAATTTGGACTTACACCTTTAATTGTGGGTGAAGTACCAAATCCACTTGCTATAACTGGCTGAGTAGAGAAAGTAGTAACAGGAACAGTGTTAGTTGTGTTTGTAAAAGCTACTTGGTTTGTCATGATTGATCTGCCACAGGCATTACATATAAAGTATTTGCTGTTCCAACTGCACTCAAGTTAAATCCATTAGCAGGCACTGCAATCACAGTAGGCTGAGACATGGAAATACCAAGCACAAATGATGTGCTAGTGTTTCCTGCTGTAGGCAATACTGCTGGAGTTGGAGTGATGCTTGTAGGATTTAAAGGAGCAATTGAAATAGCAATAGGTGTAGAGCCAGTATTCAAAAATGCACAGTAGTTAATTTGGTCATTGCCAACTGGGACAATGCTTAAAGAACTACTTGCAGTTGTTGTTACTGCCACAGCATAGGTTTGCCCTATGGGTCTGTATACACTGGTATTTGCCATGATTAGACTGCATTAACAGGAATTGGACCATCACTTCTAAGCACTTCAACTAGATATGAACCTGATGCTGGAGTTGCTGAAGAACCAGATGTGTTCACAAATTGAATTGTCAAAGTGTTTGTAGCAGAAACATAGTCATTTGCAATTGCAATTCCTGCTGTTTGAGCACCACCATTGAATGAAACATTGGTAACATCAGTTGTCAAAAGACCAGGTACTGTGAAACTTTGTGATGCTGAAGTACCAGTTACTGCTGATGGAGTGAGTGTGGGATTTGCTAAGAAATATGCATTTACATTTCCACGCAATATTGTGGTTGAGGGCATGATTTTTCCTTTAAGATTATTAAATTGTACTGTTTAAAAAAGAAAAAGCTACCCCTTTTGGGAGTAGCCCTTTCAATTTATTTAGCTTTTTTAGCTAAAGTCATAACCATAAACATATACATCACCTGTACCAGTAGCACCAGATGCAACTGTTACATCAACATATAAAGTTTGGTTGTTATAAGCCAAGCTAGTTGAACTTGAATCAACATAAGCTGTGCCTAAAACTGCTGTTGACAATGCAGAGATTTGTGCAGTTGTCAAAGCACCAAACAAGCTAGAGGGTGATCCAGCATTTGTGGTTGTGATGCCCAAAGCTGTTGATGTTGACAATGAAACTACAGAGCCTGCATTGTTTACATTGGTAACAATCATTTCTTTTGGCAAATAAGCAGTTGAGTTAACAACTGGTACTGGTGTGAAAGCCACAGCATTAAGGTTAACACCCTTGGCAACACCAATCAAACGCAAAGCCTGATTAGTGGTTACATTTTGTGGATGTGCTGTGACTGTGGTTGCTGGTCCGGGATTACTCATTTTTTAGTTTCCTTTAAATTAATGGGTTAAGCCGCGATTCTGCAAGCAAGTTCTTGGTAGAGTGGTGCCCAACCATACAACACATCTAAACGAGTAGGAATACTATCGTTATTAATTGTGTATTGGCGGACAACCCGCATGGAAAGTCCAACTTCTTTGTCAGATGCTCTGCCTGCAAAGTGGACTCCCTCTGGCAACTCCAGGTCAGCTACCGCCAAGGTAAATGCATTTCTATGGAAAAGCATATTCTGTGGAGATAGTGTTCCAGTGTTGTTGAAAGGTGTAACCACTGCTGTAGTAGAAGTAGAACCAATTATGATTGAGTTTTGGAACTGACCACCAATGATAACTGCTGGAGCAACTGTAATGTTTGTAGCTGAAGTTCCAACTGTTGTTGTGGACTGAATTACAAAGTTACGCAATTTGCCAGAGCCATAAGCCTGTCTGTTTTGTGGGTTGGTTGCATATACACCAGCAATTTGGATTACATCACCAGCATTTAATGTGCTTGAAGATGATGCTTTGATCTGAATTGTGGAGTATTGTGACCAACCAGTTGAGAGGTAACCAACTTGAGCTGTAGTGTCAGCAGACAATGTGTTACCACTGTAGCTACCAAAGGTTTGGCTTACGACGTTTTGGTCCAATTTCCAGTTTGTACCGGCTGAGTCACGACCCATCAAACCTTTTCTGTATTGTTCCGCAATCGCCTCTTGCGGCATGAACAAACCCTTCAAGCTATCAACAATAGTTGCTGATGTGAAAGGCTCAACAATACATGCTCTACGGCCATCCCTTGGTGCGCCTTCAGCATCCAAGTAAGCACCAGCAGTTAGGTAAGTGATGAGTCCTGTCGGTGGTGTACCAGCAGTTCCAACAATATTAGCTGTTTGGAGAGCCGCCATTGTCAGACCATCTCTATCTATCTTATTTGCTACGGCAGCGACCGCAGGTTTTAAAACGCGGTCACTAAACATATCAAGAGATAGTGCAAGGTCAGCTGTGGTGAACTGTGTATCCACATGGAACTGCGTTGAGAGAGTTACTGGGACTGAAGTTTCGTTGAAGTCTTCTACGTTCAAAGCCGGCCCGGTTGTCCCGATGAACCTACCCGGTCTGCGGACATTCACAGTATTCCCGATTTTGCCACCAACTACGGCAAACTGGTCGTCATAGTTGCGATCAACTTCGCTTGAAAATGTGAGCTCGTTTTCCAAAACCATCAACGCTTCATTGGTGATCTTGGATATTGTTAGCAAATTATTTGCCATTTTGATTTCCTTTTAAGATTAAAAAATTGTTTACCTTATCTTTCCTGCTTTCCTGAGTTCTTTCCATTGTGCTGGAGTACCATTAAAATTCCCATTTGAATCTATTGGCACTTCAACATTAGAACCCCCTCTAATAGGATTAATAGGTGCTGGTGCATTGCTCTTTCTCACAGCAGGCTTTTGTGCTTCAGCAGGCTTGTCAAATCTAGCCTCCAACTTCCCAATCTCTCTCAAGGCACTAATCAAAGACATGCCACTGATTTTTTCAGCTACCTCTGGGTTTTCTGCAAGGTGATAAAGAATCTTTGGTCCTACATCACTTTCCAAAATTGCATCCCTAACTTGGTCTGATACAACTACATCTGAAGATGCAACCATATCATCATAGTCTGGTAACTCTGCTTTTGCTTGCTCTAGCTTAGAGTTCCAAGATGTCATCATCTTTTCTCTCTCAACTTGAACCTGCTTTTGCTTTTCAACTACATCTCTATCTTTTAATGCCTTTTCAGTAGAGTACTTTGCTAATGCCTTTGCATACTCAAATGCATCAGTAAAGTCACTAGGCTGTGGTTCTTTATCAGGATTTTCTGCCACTTGTGGCTTAGATGCCTGTTCAAGTTCCTTTAGCCTGTTTTCTAAAGCCTCTCTCTGTTCCCTTTCCTTTTGAGCCTCAGCTCTGGCAAGTTCCCTTTCTTTGATGACTTTATCAAACCTTTTTTCAAGTTTGGGCTTTCTAGCACTTTCCTCTGCTGGTTTGGTTTCCTCTTTTGCCTCTGGTAAACTCTGTTCTTCTTTTGTCTCTGTCAGCTCAGGTTGCTCAACCTCTGGTGAGGGAGTCTCTGCAGGTTCAGGACTAGGGGAATCAGCTAAACCAAGTTTGTTGGCATAAAAATCACCTGAATTTTCTGAAGTAATTATATTACTTGCTTGTCTATCACTCATGAGTTTCCTCAAGTATTTTGCCTGGTGTGCCTCACCAGTAAGGTTTGTGGGCAATATAACCCAAAATCATAAGGCTGTCAATTATTGTTGCTGATTAGGCATAATGGACTGGTCAGCCTGTGCAATTGCTTGATATTGCTCTTGATTTCTCATAGCTATTTCTTTTTCTAGCCTTGCAGTATCCATGTGATGCAATAACATATCTGAAATTGCCTCAATTTCTACTCTGTTTTGGCTAGTTATAGCCTTGGTATTCACATCATGGACTCTAGCTTGAAGCATAGATTCTGTATTGTGAGCTTTGGTTGTCTGTCTCATCAACTCTCTTTGAGTCTCAGCCTGTTGCTTAACTTGCTCAATATCTTGTCTTTGTTTCATAGCCAGTTGCATAGCTTGCAATTGTTGGGTTAGTTGCTGGACTTGAGCCTGACCTTGTTTAATCATCATCTGAGCTTGTGGAGGAATTTCAGAGTGCTCATCAATTTGGCTAAGTGGGTTCATGGCCGCTAGTCTATCAGCAATAGTCTCAGCTCCTGGGAAGTCCATATTCCTAAACACCAAGTCTCCAGCCACATTAAATAGCTCAGGCTTGGCAAGTAAAGGCATCATGGCATCCACAGCCTCTTGTCTCTTACTGTTGTAGCCTGGACCAGTCTCCATCACCACATCATACTGCCCTACAGTTACATCATTAAGCACCCTGCCCACAGCACTTAGCTGATTAATGGTCAAAAGTTCTGGCTTTCCATCATCCCCAATAATCCTCATAACCCTTTCAGTGTCATAAATCTTGGGAATTAGGTCTAAAAGTATCTTGCCAACATGGCAAATTGACTTGGTTAGATTGTCATAGAGGTCAAAATTGGTCAAATCCACTTGCATTTGCTGACCATTTAAAGCCTTGCCAGACATATTGCCCTGGAGTTGCTGTGATGGGTCATAGATTCCAATAATGGTTGCCATGTCCTGATTGATCTCTTGGGCAGCGGTCAATATGCCAGTAGGAGGAGGCTCTGGTTGCATCCTAATTGGAGGAGGAGCTGGGTTGCCATCAATATCTGTCTGTTTGTATCTCAAAGTAGCCATTGATTTGATATTAGCACTTGCCCAATCCAACTCATGACCCTCATCTTGTCCTTCAGCCATCACCCATTTCGCCTTTGGAGCTAATGCCACAGACTCAGTCATGGATGTAACCCAGAAGTTGTACATTCTCTGGGCATCCTTAGCGTGTCTGACCATGCCAAATTTCTTTCTCTTGTCTCCAATCACTACATGCCTGCCATAGACTGGGACAATTGGGATGTAGTACCCCGGCCAGTCCTTCTCCTCCAGCACTTCAATTGCTGTTAGCTTTTTCCACTTGATTGTCTTTTTGACACTAGGTCTTTCATCCACTATTTCTAGACCAGCTTTGCCAATTCTTTCAAAAAAGTCTTTAGTATCAGCAAACCTTGCAGAGCCATCACTTAATAAATATAGTTTGGCTTTCTCTCTAACTGTGTAAAAGTATTCAGCAACTCTAATATCTTCCCTAGTAATCCATTCACTTTGGGTATCCCCAGTACCTCTGGATGTGAATGAAGTGTCTTGTGCATCTGGATACATTTCCTTGAACACAGACTTTGGCATCATGGATGTAATCAGGCATCTTTCCTGGTCTGAGCCATCCACTGCAATTGAATTTGGGTCTAAATAGACTGTAAATGGGTTATCAATAGGGTCAATGAATAGCTCTTGGTCAAAAGAATCTTCCCTTACATATCTGTGGTCAACCCTTAAGTATCCCCATCCCATCCTGACTGCATAGTTATAAGCATTGTCATAGGCATTATCAGCATTGGAGTTAACTTCTATGTGCCTGACCATGCCTTGGATGACTTTGGCATCTGCAGCATCTTCCACAGTATTTGTGGCATGAACCCTAATTCTGGGTCTTTGCTGTCTTTGCTGGTTAGTGACTTGCCTGCAATAGCCATCTAGCTTGTTAATGGTTAGAACTGGTCTGGACTCAAGGTTTCTTGAATTCTGCAGGTCAACCGGCCATTGATCGCCCCCACTAGCAAACTTGAGGTCTTCCAAAGCCTCCTGCCTATTCATTGTGTCTGCATCATTAGCAAACTTCAAGAATTGTTTTGCCTCATCTATGATGGGATCATAATCTGTTTCTAGTGGGTCAAGTGCCATGTTATAGTGCCATCCATGATTGTGGTGGTGCATAGTTTACTTGCTTTGGTCTTCTTGGTCTAGTCTCTTGAACACCTAAAGCAACCATGCGAAAAGCATCAGCTCCATGTGAATACTGGTCATGGAGTGGGTTTTTACTAAAAGCCTTTGTCTCTGGGTCAACTTCATACTTGTAATGCCTGAGACATTGCAAACCATCATAGCAATTATCCCTATCAAAAAAGCAGTTCCTGAACATGGTTCTGGAGGCATTAATAGAGTCCACAATGCTAGTTCTTGGGATTATTTTGGTCTTGAACCCTGAATTTCTGACAATTTCTTCTATGGTTCTGCCCTGAGCTGCCAGTGTTTTGTTCTGTGCATCATGTGGTAACCAGAGTGTGTCATAGACATATCCAAAGGTTTGCATCAGTGCCAGATAATAACTCATAGTCTGCTGACTATCCTCTATGTACCTAATAAATCTGATTTCCTGAGCTATGAACTGGACAAACCAGATGGATGTGGAATCTGCCCAGCCAAGGTCAAACACAGCATGCACTGGCTTGGTAGGGTCATACCTGACTTTAGTGATTCTTTCCTCCAGCTCTGCCATTTGCATTTCTCTGGCAAATACAGCTCCATCCACAGTCTGCCTGCAAAGTCCTTCCCAAACTGTGTTGTATGCCTCTGGGTCACGACTTTTTAACGTCAAACGCTCCATGTTTAGCGTCTCAGGAAACCAAGGATTATCTGACCAATTAATCTTTTGTATTAAAGCATTTTCAGGCTTATGCAATATAAAACGCTGGTAGGTTGCATCCGATTCCAATTCAGGATTAAAACTAATCCATATTTCTGAGCCTTCCTTGCGAATAGTTGGCACAAGCACATCCCAAGACCTAGAGCTTACCGTTTGTGCTTCCTCCACCCAACAAATATCGATGCCTTCATATGATTTTACGTTTGCTACATTGTTTTTTAGCCCAACAAAATTGAACTCAGTGCCGTTTTTACCCCTAATGGTTCTGTCAATTACCTCGTAAAAATCAGTTAAACCAAGCGCAACCACCTGGTCACTTAATAATTTGTGTACTGAATCTTTGATTGAAGTTTGAAACTCTCGAGCACATAATATGCGCAATGGGCTTTTTGTGCCTAAGATAAGCAAAGCTCGAGCAATTCCCCAAGACTTTGCTCCTCCCCTGCCTCCCCATAAAACCTTATATCTGCTCTTTTTAAACAGACATTCCAGTTTTACAGGAAATTCAACTTGAGCTAGATTCAACATTTTTAAACACTATTTGGAAACCTTGCAATGCTTCACCATCATGCCCAGTAACCTCCTGCTTTAGAGTTTCTGACCATCTCATTTGTGCTTTTGTCCACCAAATTAATGATGTTGTGTCACCAGATATGGCTTTGTTAAATAATGTTTTAGCTATTTGGCCATTTGCCTTAGCCTTACCCGTATCAAGCTCTATTCTGTAATGTTTTCTAAGGGTTTTATCATCAATGCCTACAAGAATGGCTATTTGTTCATGTGGCAAGCCTAATCCGCTAGTTGATTCAACTAACCTTCTTTGCTCATCAGTGGGTATATGTTCTATCATTTTATTGAGGGGAAATGTAGTTGTATATTATTACTTTTTAAACTTTTGGTCAAGTATTTTAGGTACAGCATGATTCCAATTAATTTTATGATGTAACCTTTTATTAATTCTTCCCATTAGGTCTATTTTGCAACAACTTGGTGAAGCTATTACGCTATAAAAGGATTTTACATAAGTTCCATAGTCTTTATAGGCTTCTGTATTACCTCCCGAGTTGGATTGTGTTGCTAATTGAACTAATGAAATATTAGATATTTGAAAAAATAATTTGCCTATTTTGCCTTGTGTCAAATAGGTATTTACATCATCATTCATTCTTCCAATAAATATTGTGTCATTTTTAGGGTCGTCATTTACTTTGAATACAAAACTATTCATTGCTTTACGTTTAAAAGTATTGTTTTTAAATGATCCAACCCCACCAATAAAATCCCCACCTTGAGCAAAAGCGATGGTCGTAGCATTTGTTTTATCTAAACAATCAATAATTGCATCTAAAATTTGATCTAAATTTTTAACTTGTATCCCTTTTAATGAATCCTTATCTACATATCTATATTGAAACTGCGTGTAATCGTCTTCGTATTCAAAGAAATAGTCTAAACCTAATTTTCTAGCTATATCATAACAAGCATTTCTAGCAAATACAATAACACGATTTCCACCAAAATTGTCCATAATATCAAACTTACCAGCATAGTCTGATTTACTAAAAATTATAACTTCACCTGGAAAGTTCTTTTTATATTCTGCTTTAGTCTTATCTTCGTCATCCACGATCAAGAAAATACGACCAGTATATCCTGACTTTCGTAAAGTTGCATAGGTAATAACATTATCAGGCCGACCATTAGTCAGAATGAAAATTAAGTAATTTTTACTTACTTTCATTTTTAATTTTGCTACTACTGTAATTGTGCTTACGTTTTAAATAAACAATTTCTTTTTCCAGTTGCTCAATTTTATCTTTAAGTTCCCAATCATCAGTTTTATGATCTTCCCCAAGAAAATAAACATCATAATCAAGCGAAACAAATAAATCTGCATCTTTTTCAATATTTTCATAAGGAATTACTTCATCTACCCATTTTACAGCTCTAAGTTGCATGTAACGCTCATAAATAGACTGCTGAGGGTTCTTATAATTTGGTTTGCAATGTAATCCTACAATAAGAAAGTCACAATGCTTTTTAGCTTCTTCTAAAGATAGTACATGACCAGAATGTAAAATATCTGCGACCATTGGGAAAAATCCAATCTTCATCTTTTCATCCTTTAAATTGATTGAGTTTAATTTATATGCTTTACAATTTTTAATATGAAGATCATAATAGGCTTTATGCAATTGTGTTTTTGGAAAATTAAATGAGAAAAATAGCATTTTAATAGTTCCACTATGAGCAACTATTAAAATTTTCTTATTTTTATACTTTTTCTCTATTTCATCTATAAATTCTTTAACTCTTGCATAAAAATGCTTTTTGCTTTCAATGCAAAACTTTTTAAGAATATTTTGATCTTCAGTTTTTAGTAGTTTTTCACTATTTAAATGTTTCCCTTCTAATAATCCTTTACTTAATTCCATTAATCTATTGTCATAAAAAATCTTTGTATTCCTATGATATTGCAAAATACTATATGCCGTTAATTTTGCTCTTTTTAAAGGTGAACATAAACACAAGTCAAAATGTTCATGCTTTAACTCATTTGCAATTTCTTTTGCCTGTTTGATTCCCGTATAATTTAATGGAATATCAAATTGACCATGCATAATTCCATTTTTATTCCAAAAAGTTTGACCATGTCTAACAAATGTATATTCATTATTCATCTTCATCAATATCAAACATTTCATTAATTTCATTTGTTAACTTAACAAAACCATTTTCAATAGCTTTATTAAAATCAATAATTACTAATGCACTATCTTCCATTAATTGTTGACATTCTTTAGATGAATGAGCATAAAAATTAGCTATTTTTTCGTAATTAAATACAATATGACGAGAAGCTGCTGACATTAAAAATTGCTTTTCTTTATTACTTAATTTGCTAACTTGAATTGTAGTTATTAAATCCATTGCCTTTTCATCATCATAAAGTTCATCTAATGAAGGCTTTTCACCAACTGGTTCATAACTAGGTGTATTAATATTAGTTGTATATGGATTATCTTCTTTTAATTCTTCCTCAGACATAAAAATTTGATCTAAATCAAACTGATTAAAACCAAGAATATCTAATGCAAAACCATCAGCAAGTAATTCATTTAATTCAATTGTAAGTAATTCATTATCCCAGTCCGCATTTAACGCTAATTTATTGTCCGCAATAATTAATGCTTTTTTTTGTGTTTCTGTCAAATGTGTAAGTTCAATAACCGGCACTTCAGACATTTTTAATTTTCGAGCAGCCATTAAACGGCCATGTCCAGAAATAATGCCTTTTTCCCCATCAACTAGTATCGGGTTAGTCCACCCAAACTCTTTAATGCTTGCAGCTATTTGGGCCACTTGCTCGTCTGAATGTTTCCTTGAATTGTTAACGTAAGGAATTAAGTCTTCAACTTTGTACTGTTGGATTTGCATTTGTTGGTGTCTCAGCTACTGGATTTAATTGGTTTTGAACAGGCATTTGTTCACTAGCTTTTGCCATTAATTTCTGAACTAATATTTGCATATCCCTGATTTTGTGCTCAAGGCTAGTAATTATTAAGTTTACATCTTGGATTTCATGTTCAAATATCATTTTTTCTTTCCTTGTTGGTGTTTTCTGCCTGTACCTTTTTTGGTATAGCTGGGGTTTTTGCCTGCTTGCCATTTCATGAACAAATGCTCATCAAAGCCAAGTGCTATTAATAGATGGACTGCTAGACTAGCTTTCATTTCTTTTTCTTGGCTTTTTCAGCTTCTCTCTTTTCACTGTAGGCAATTGCAACAGCCTGTTTAATGGGCTTACCTGCTTTTACCTCAGTCTTGATATTCTCTTTAAATGCTTTAGGTGATGTGGATTTTTTGAGTGGCATGTTAACAGTTCCAGTTCTTAAGTGATGCTTTAGCCCTTTCAGCAGGACCTTTAGCTTTGGCTACAACTCCCTCCATCCGCGCACAAAATGATGCCTTTCTACCAGCATCTTTCTCTGTTTTGGGGTTTGGAGCAGGAGGCTTTAGGTTTGATCCATTCTTTTTATTGTATTCTGCCCTTCCTTTTGCAGTCATACCAGCACCTTTCTCAGTAGGGTTGTATGTTTTACCCTTTCCTGTTGTTTTGTGCTCTATTGGTTTGTCATGTTTTTTAGTCATTTTTTGGCAGTCTTTGCAGATTGTTTAAATGCATCAGCAGTTGGAGCACCTTTAGAACCAGGCTTTCTCATCTTCTCAACTGGTTTGCCCTCAGCCTTTTCTTTTTTTATTCTTTCCTGCTTTGCATGGATATTAGCGTACAGTCCAGTCTTTGCCATTATTCTTGCTCCTCAATAAAACAAACATCTTGCCAAGACATTACTAATAGCTTTTCATCACCATCTTTAAAGTTATGGTACTTTAAGTATTCATCTTTGTAATCTTTTGCCAAAGTGCCAAAATATATCTTATCCCCTACTTTTAGACCTTCAGCCTCTGCCTCATCCCCAACTGCCACAATATGTCCTACTGTGTCTGCCTCAGCAGTCTGGACATATAAAGTGGACTGTATTCTAGGAATAGGTCTAACAATAATCTTGTCTTTTATGGGTTTCATGGGATTTGCCTCCCACTTAATTTTGGTCTGCCAGGCTTTTTCTTTTCTGCCTGGTCTATTGCTGGGTTCATAACAACACCTAGCTCTAAATCAACTTTAGGCAATGTTATTGTGGTTGCCAAAATTGGATTATGTTCACCACACCAATCTGTGCTATTTCTGTTTTGGAAAGTAGGGTATCTTTTACAAACACCCATTTCCCTAAATCCCTCTTGGGAAAAATATCTACAAGTCTTACAATGTTGAGCAGTCAATTCAAATCCTTATTATTTGGGTTGATTAGAGATACCCCTTAGACCACGAATCTTTGGGGTATTTCGCTTTTCACATAGTGTCTTGGATATGTGGTGTTCTCTCATGAACATAACACTCAGACTCTTTTGAGCCAGTGTTGAACTCACCAGTACGACCATCATTTTTACCCATGTGGCTGCCATCACGCATACCGATTGTGTCTGCTTTACCCATGCCTACACCACCGACTAGTTTAGCTTTGCGCTCACCAGACATATCACTTGCGTTAACGCCTTTAGGCATCTTTTCGCCAGTCATGCCTTTTGTGCCTTTTGTGCTGTTTACACCAGACTCTAAACCCATTTTTTCACCAGTTCTATCTGATGACTTAGCCCCTTTAGGCTCTTTTTCCATTCCATAATATCCCATTTTTTGTTCCTTGCAAGTTAAAAATTGGAGTCTCAATTATCCCAAATCACTATCTCTTGTCAAGTGAATTTTGTT
>Ga0316229_1001319_pt1 | contig 26034 bp, 21 predicted proteins | sample TBH18023metaG_FD_206011 | JGI IMG/M metagenome (GOLD analysis project Ga0316229, IMG submission 206011) | Freshwater microbial communities from Trout Bog Lake, Wisconsin, USA - TBH18023 | ecosystem: Environmental > Aquatic > Freshwater > Lake > Hypolimnion/Profundal zone | place: USA: Wisconsin... | reverse complement strand
CGACCTGCCGGAGATGCCGTTCTACCAAGGTCGCCGGGCAGAATACCGGGGTTGTTTCAGAAACGACCAAGGTTTCCCGGCAATCGCACCGGGCGGTTCAACCGGCGGCGAGGCGGAGGGCTTCCAGTTCCTCCCAGCGGGCGTAGAGCTGCGGGACTTTTTCCTTGGCGGCGTCCAGCTCGTGCGTGAGCTGGTTGACCGTCGCGGCGTGCTTGCGGAAAAATTCCGGGTCGGCAAACAGCCCCTCGATGCGCGCCACCTCCGCCTCGACGGCGTGGATCTGCGCCTCGATGCCTTCCAGTTCGCGCTGTTCCTTGAAAGAAAGTTTGCGGGGCTTGGGTGTGGCGTCCGGCCTGTGGCCGGATTTTTTCGGATCGAGCCACAGGCTCGACGCTACAGCGGCGCGCTTCGCGGCCGCTTCGGCCTTCTGTTTCTTCTCCAAATAATAATCGTAGTCGCCGACGCTGTGATGGATCTTGCCGTCGCCCTCGAAGGCGAGGATGTCGGTGCAGACGCGGTTGAGAAAATAGCGGTCATGGCTGACCACGCACGTCACGCCGGTAAACGCGATCAGCGCCTCCTCCAGCACGCGCAGGGTCGGCAGGTCGAGGTCGTTGGTCGGCTCGTCGAGGATGAGGAAGTTGCCGCCGCTCTTCAAAATTTTCGCCAGCAGCAGCCGGCTGCGCTCGCCGCCGGAGAGCTTCTTGACCTGCGTCATGATGCGGTCGTCGGCAAACAGGAAGCGCTTGAGATAGGAGCGCACGGAGAGCTTGGTGTCGCCCCATTGCACGAACTCGGTGCCGTCGGCCACCTCGTCGAGGACGGTGCGCTCTTCGTTCATGTGCAGCCGGCCCTGGTCCACGTAGTTGAACTTGGTGAGCTGGCCGATCTTCACCGTGCCTTCGGTGGGCGCGAGCTGGCCGATGACGATCTTGAGCAAGGTGGATTTGCCGAGGCCGTTCCGCCCGCAGATGCCCACGCGTTTGCCGTTCTCGAAGGTGAAATTGAAACCGGAAAATAATTTCTTCCCGCCAAGTTCCATGCCGAGATTGGCGACCTCGACGGTGCGGTTGCCGAGTTGCGGCGGCGGCGGGATGCAGAGTTCCACATCCTCCTCGATCACCGGCCCGTCCTTCGCGGCCTCGTCGTAATAACGCTCGAAGCGGTCTTTCTGTTTGCTGCGCTGGGCGCGCGGGCCTTGGCGCACCCACGCGAGCTCCTTCTTCAGGAACATCTGGCGCTTGTGCTCGATGGTCGCGTCGGCTTCCTGCCGTTCCGACTTGGCGAGCAGGTAGTCGGTGTAGTTGCCGGCGTGCGAAAAGAACTTGCCGTTGGACAGCTCCAGAATGGTTCCCGCCACGCGGTCGAGGAAATAGCGGTCATGCGTGACGACGAGGAACGCGCCGCTGAACGATTCCAAAAACTCCGCGACCCACTCGATGGATTCGGGGTCGAGATGGTTCGTGGGCTCGTCGAGCATCAGAAAATCCGGCTGCGAGACAATCGCCCGCGCCATCGCCACGCGGCGCTTTTCGCCGCCGGACAGCGACTCGACGCGGCGGTCGGCGGCGGGGCAGTTCAGGTGCGCGAGCGCGATCTCGATGCGCCGTTCCACCGTCCAGCCGTCCAGCGCGTGGATGCGCTGCTCCAGCTCCTCGTGCCGCTTGGAGTCGTGCGGCAGGGATTCAAATTCCGCGATCAGCTTAAAGACGTGCGACGCGCCGTCACGGACGTTGTCGTGGACGTTCTTCGTGTCATCCAGCATGAAATCCTGCGGCAGGTAGCTGGCGACGAGATCGCGGGCGCGGTCCACCTCGCCGCTGTCCGGCTGCTGGAGGCCGGCGAGGATTTTCAGGAACGTGGTCTTGCCGCAGCCGTTGCGCCCGACGAGGCCGATGCGGTCGCCGTCCTGAATGCCGAGCGTGATGTCGTCGAGCACGGTGCGCTCATTGTAGCGCACGGAGACTTCGGAAGCGGAGATGAGGGTGGGCATGGGAAAGTTGTTAAATGGTTAAATCGTTGAGCGGTTGAATTGGGACGCGGCGCGATTGTTTCGCCGATGCAACGATGCAACGATTCAACAAATTCACAGGCATCATTCCCGCGCCGTCTGCCGTCTCAAAGTTTCCCCATCCGTGTTGGTCGGTATGCATCCGGGTTTATTCCTTTTGGCCGGGCAGCGGTGCCGGATAAATGCCGTCAACTATCTGTGTGGTGACGGAACGGGGCGGCAGGGTGGAAATCAATTTACCGCCGGCAATGGCGAGCGCAGCCACGGCCTGCATGTCTTCGCTGTCCGAAGTGCGCCAGCCTTGGACCGGCGCATCCGGCGCGCGGAAGTCACCGAGATTGTAAGCGACGGTCAGGGGATGTTCGCTGTCGTTGACCGAGACGAGGACGAGGCGATGATTGGCCGCGTCATAGGCGGCCAGAGAATTCGTGTCGCCGGCATCCAGGATTTTGAAACCGGGCCGGATGAAGCGGCTGAACTGCGACATCACATAAAACTTTTTGTTGGGGGAAATCGGCCCGTCGGGATTGCGCGAACGGAAACGAACCAGCCCCCAGTTGCCGCCGGGCTCGGCGAACTGCCAGTAGATCCAGGCGCAGGCGTGCGTCTGCACAATGTCATCGCGGATGCGGCGGGCCAGCATCAGGCCGCTGGATTCGCCATCGCCATATTCGGAAATCCACAGCGGCCGGCCAATCGCGGCGGCCAGCCGGCGGAGGCCGTCGGGGTTGTTGGCGTGATAAGTGTGCGTGGCGATCCGGGAAAGCAGTTTTTGCGCCGCAGAATCATAGGCGCTGACGGACTCATAGGCGAGCTGTTCGGCGGTGTCTTCCGAGCCGATCAGGCCGGCGGACAACCCGCGCCGGTCCAGGGCCGGGCGCAACAGCTTGATCATGCGCGCCTGCTGGTCGGCGCCCATGTGGTTGCCCTCCTGGCGTCCGCCGAAGCTCCAATAGGTGTCGGAAGCCGGCTCGTTCATGGGCGTGACAAAGTTGAAAGTGACGCCGTCCAGCACGGTGAGGTTGCTCACCACCGTCGCGAGATAATCCGCAAACTGCGGCTCGCATTCGGCGCGGAGATTGTTGTCCGCCGCATTGGTCGCGCCCGCCGTGCTGCCGCTCACGGTCATCCAATACGGCGGCGAATTGGCAAACGCTTCCACGCGGTTGACGCCGCGCGCCACCGCCGCGCGCAAAAACCAGCGCTGGTTGGCGTCCGCGCTCCAATCCCAGACGCCCGGGCGCGGTTCGAAGCCCGGCATCCGCGCGCGCAGTTCCATCGAGTTGGGGATGGCCGGATTTTCGCCGCCGCCGATGTTGTAGCGGACGATGTTCAATTGAAGTTTTTTGAAAGCGAGATCGGCATAGGCTTCGCGGTTGGTGGAACTGCCCAATACATTTGCCCACCAGCACAGCGAAGTTCCCCAGCCCTCGAAATTATCCACCAGCACTGCGTGTGGATTGATGGCCGCCGTGTAGTCCGCCGATGCCGCCCATGTCCGCGACTGCGCCAACACCAAAACAATCATCAGCCGCAAGACCGGCACCAGCCGGACGTAAAATCCCGGCGATGAATTGGAGCTGGCGACCAGAAAAAGCATCTGTCTCCTTGGATTTTACTCGCGCGCCGTCTGCACGGGCACGGCGGAGAGCGGCGTGTTTTTGTTCGTCTCGTGGAAGTAGTTGGCCGACCACTCGTTTTGGAAAAGGATGACGGGATTTTTGCCGAGGTCGTAGGCGAGCTTCGCGCCGGTGGGCAGCGAAAGCCCATCAAGCGCGTCTTCGGTGATGTCGGTGGGCAGCCACCGGACGACGCTCCAGGGCGCGGCTTCGAGGCGCGACTCCGCGCCGTATTCGCTTTCGAGCCGGAACTGCACGACTTCAAATTGCAACGGCCCGACGGCGGCCAGCAGCGGCGTCTTGATGGACGAGTTGCGGAGATACAACGCCTGAATAACGCCTTCCTGCAACAACTGGTCGAGACCTTGGCGGAACTGTTTGTATTTTCCGGTGTTCGGATTGTGCAGATACGAAAAAGCTTCCGGCGTGAAGCGAGGAATTTCTTTGTAAAGAATTTTGGGGTCGGTCGTCAGCGTGTCGCCGATGCCGAAGCTGTCATGGCCGACGAGTCCGATGACATCGCCGGGATACGCCTCGTCAACCGTCTCGCGCTCGTTGCCGAACAGCTTGTGCGAACTGGAAAGCCGGACTTTTTTCTCGGAGCGCGAATGATGCACCGTCATATCGCGGTCAAACTTGCCGGAACAGACGCGGATAAAGGCGATGCGGTCGCGGTGCTTCGGATCCATGTTCGCCTGAATCTTGAAAATAAAACCGCTGAACGCCGGATTCTCCGGCGCGATCTCGATGCCGCCCATCACGCGCGATTTCGGCGCGGGCGAATGTTTTAGAAAACCGTCGAGCAAAAGCTGCACGCCGAAGTTGTTCACGCCGCTGCCGAAAAAGACCGGCGTGCTTTTGCCGGCGAGCACGGCGGCATCGTCAAAGATTTCGCCGGCATGTTCGAGCATCTCAAGTTCCTCGACGGTCTTGGCAAAGTCGGCTGCGCTCAAATTACCGCGCACTTCCGGGTCGTGCAGGCCGCCGACGGATACCGGCGCGCGATATTTGCCGCCCACGACGCGCTCAAACGTGTGCATCGTCTTCGTCTGGCGATCATAAACACCCTGAAAATCCGCGCCGTTACCAATCGGCCAGTTCACCGGAAACGCGCCGATGCCGAGCACGCGCTCCAGTTCGTCGAGCAGCGCGAGCGGTTCCTTCATCGGCCGGTCGCACTTGTTCATGAAGGTGAAAATCGGCACACCACGCTGACGGCAGACTTCAAACAGTTTCCGCGTCTGCGGCTCGATGCCCTTGGCGGAATCAATCACCATCACAACGGCGTCCACGGCCGTCAGCACGCGGTAAGTGTCTTCGGAAAAATCTTTGTGACCGGGCGTGTCGAGCAAGTTGAGCCGGTAGCCGTCGTAATCAAATTGCAGCACCGTCGAGCTGATCGAGATGCCGCGCTTTTTTTCCAGTTCCATCCAGTCGGAAGTCGTGGCGCGCTGGTTCTTGCGCGCGGTCACGGAGCCGGCGAGCTGCACCGCGCCGCCGTAAAGCAGCAGTTTTTCCGTCAACGTGGTCTTGCCCGCGTCGGGATGCGAAATGATGGCGAACGTGCGCCGCCGCTGGATTTCTTCGGTGATGCTCACAAACGAGTTGCGGAGGATAGCAGAGAAATCCGCGCCGACAAGCCGGGATGCGTGGCGCTTCAATACTGCTTGCCGCGCCGCGCAAACCTCGCATAATGTCCGCCGGTCATTGGCGGTTTCCACCGTCCAGGTTTGCGCGCGTAGCTCAATTGGATAGAGCGTCAGCCTCCGAAGCTGAAGGTTGTGGGTTCGACCCCCGCCGCGCGCACCAGCCTTCGCTGAAACGAAGTGAAAGCGAAGGCTGCCGCGCCGAAGCGCAGCGTAGGCGGGCGCAAGTCAAACTCCGCCTTTGGCTACGGCTTGGCAGGCCAATTTACCCTTTCACGTCTTTTCAATCTTCATTTCTGATTTGACGCCGCCCCCCAAAAGCGCGACAACTCCGTCACCATGAATCTCAAACGCTGGTTCGCCTGGCTGTGCCTCGCGCTGATGCTCGTGGCGGAAATCCTCCTGTTCCACGCCATCCGCGAGAAGGAGGCGGCGCAGACCGACCTCCGCGCGGCGCAATTCCAGATGCACCAGATGCAGAAGGATCTCGACGACCTGAAGAATTCCAACACCGGTTTGCAGGCGTCGGAAATTCTGCGGCTGCGCAAGCAGAACGAGATTTACACCAACCGGCTCGCCAAGGCGCAGTCCGCGATTGACCAGCTGGTGGCCGAACTGGATCAGACCGGCCAGCAGCTCGCCACCGCGCGCACGGCGCTCCAGTTGCAGCAGGATCATCTGCAGCAGCTCCAGACCGAGAACCGGCTGGTCACCGACGCCGGCCTCGCCATCATCCACCGCAACACCTGCATCAACAACCTCCGGCAGATTGACGGCGCGAAGCAGCAGTGGGCGCTGGAAAAAAACAAGGCCGGCGACGCCGTGCCGACCGTGAAGAACCTGCTGCCGTATCTGAAGGGCGGAGTTTTTCCCGCCTGCCCCGACGGCGGGACGTATTTCATCAACAGCGTGGACGCGGTGCCGACCTGCTCCGTGGCCGGCCATGCGCTGACGCCGTGACATTTTTGTCCGGGGAAAATCCTCGTTAAGTTTGGCGAAGGGCGTGAGTTTGGATGCCCAAAACCGTTGCGCCGCTTTGGCTGGACAAAGGGTTTGGACGGGAGCAGATTTGAACCATGAAGCCGCGCGTTGCCCATCGCCAGACCGACGCGCTGACGTTGGTGGATGTGCTGGTAATTATTGTCGTGCTTGCTGTGCTCGCGGTATTAGTGCTGTCTGCACTTCCTCGAAAACATGAATACAATTGGCGGAAATATGTCGCTTGTGTAAACAACCTAAAACAAGTTGGTTTGTCTTTCCGCATTTGGGAAGGTGATCATAACGACAAATATCCGATGCAACTTTCCGTGACGAACGGCGGAACAATGGAACTGGTTGCTGCTGGAAATGTGGTGGCAACATTTCAAGTCATGTCCAACGAGTTAGCCACACCAAAATGTGTTTTATGTCCGAGGGATACAAACCGGGATAATGCGACCAATTTCACAACGGATTTTAATAACAGCAGAATCAGTTACTTTGTTGGCGTGGATGCTGATGAAAATTACCCGCAAAAATTTCTCTCCGGTGACGCCAATTTTGAAATTGGCGGTGCTGCTGTAAAATCCGGCTTACTGGAATTTTCGACGAATGCTCCAATCGGTTGGACTGCCGCGCGGCATCAGTTTGCCGGAAACATTTCATTGAGTGATGGGAGCGTGCAATCGCTTTATAATACAAACCTTGCCAGTCAACTTCAGCAAACCGGCCTCGCCACCAACCGGCTCGCGATTCCTTAATCCGTGTCCATCCGTGGTTGAAAAACTTTCCCCTTTTGCCCGCGCCGCGTAAAACCTAGACTGTTGCCATGAATTCGCCCGGATTTCCTGTCGTCCGCCCGCGCCGGCTGCGCGCGTCGCCCGCGCTGCGCCGCCTCGTCGCGGAAACATCGCTGAACGCCTCGCAGCTCGTCCTGCCGTTGTTCGCGCGCAGCGGCAAGAAGCTGCGCCGCCCCGTCAACGCCATGCCCGGCGTGTTCCAGTTGTCGCCGGACGAGATTGTGCGCGAGGCCGCGGCGGCGCACGCGCTCGGCATCCCCGCCGTTTTGCTCTTCGGCATTCCCGACAAAAAAGATGCGAAGGCCGGCGGCGCTTACGCCAAAAACGGCATTGTCCAGCAGGTCACGCGGCTGCTGAAAAAAGAACTGCCGTCGCTGCTGGTCATCACCGATGTGTGCCTGTGCGAATACATGGAGCACGGCCATTGCGGCATCGTCCACGGCGGAAAAATCCTGAACGACCCGACTTTGAAATTGCTTGCGCGCACCGCCGCCAGCCATGCCGAGGCGGGCGCGGACATCGTTGCGCCGAGCGACATGATGGACGGCCGCGTCCGCGCCATCCGCGCGGAACTGGACAACGAAGGGTTTGCCGACACGCCGATCATGAGCTACGCGGCGAAATTTGCGTCGGCGTTTTACGGCCCGTTCCGCGAGGTGGCGGAATCCGCGCCGAGCTTCGGCGACCGGCGCAGCTACCAGATGGACGCGGCGAATGGCAACGAGGCGTTGCGCGAAGTGGCGCTGGACATCCAGGAAGGCGCGGACATGGTGATGGTCAAGCCGGCGCTGGCGTATCTCGACATCATCCACCGCGTGAAGACGGAGTTCGGCCTGCCGACGGCGGCTTACGCGGTGAGCGGCGAACACGCGATGATCAAGGCGGCGGCGGCGAACGGCTGGATTGACGAGCGTGCCGTGACGCTGGAAAGTTTGCTGGCGATGCGCCGCGCGGGCGCGGACATTCTCATCACCTACGCCGCGATGGATGTGGCGAAGTGGCTGAAATAAAGTTCAAGGTTCAGCGTTCAGGGTTCAGAGTTAAAACCCTGAACCCTGAACGCTGAACGCTGAACCTAGAACGGTTAACCGTAATTTGCGTTTGCCTTGTCCCTGCCGGCCAGCTAGGCTGCGCGTTCACTTTTTTTCACTATGATTGGATCAATTCGCAAACATTCAGCCTGGCTGTGGTGGGTCATCGCCGGCCTCACGATTATTTCCTTTGTGGTTTTCATGGGTTCCGGCCCGGCGCGCAGCGGCGGCGGGCGGCCCACCGGCGACTTCGGCGTGATTTACGGCCGCACCATCACGGCGCAGGATTTCCAGAAGGCGCGGGCGGAATACTATCTCTATTACTGGATGCGCAACGGCCAGTGGCCGGACAAGACCGCCAGCGTCAGCCCGGAAGAGACCGAACAGGGGATTTACATCCGCCTGCTGCTGGGCGAAAAGGCCAGGCAGCTGGGCATCAGCGTCAGCGAGGACGCGCTGGTCGCCGCCGCGAGCGAATTTCTCCGCTCGCTCGGCCGCAACGGCCAGTCGGTCGCGATGGACAAGTTTGCGGAACAGGTGCTGGCGCCGGAAGGTTTGGGCGTGGCGGATTTGGAAAATTTCCTTCGTGACGAACTGGTGGTGCAGCAGATGATCCAGGTGCTCGGCCTGTCCGGCGCGCTGGTCACGCCGCAGGAGGCCGGCCAGCTTTACGACCGCGAACATCAGGAGGTCTCCGCGCAGGCGGTCTTCTTCTCCGCGTCGAACTATCTCGCGCAGGCCGTGGCCACGCCGGCCGCCGTCGGGCAGTTTTACACGAACTACATGGCCGCCTACCGCGAGCCGGACCGCGTGCAGGTAAGCTATGTTTTCTTCAACGTCACGAATTATTTCGCGTCGGCCAGGGCGGAATGGGAGAAGACCAATTTCACCGAGTATGTGAACTCGGTCTATCAGAAATACGGCGCGAGCCAGTTTCCCGACGTGAAGACGCCGGACGAGGCCAAGGCCAAAATCCGCGACCTGCTCATCCGCGAACGCGCGCTGCGCGCCGCGCACCAGGCGGCCAATGAATTCGCCACGGCGGTGTTCGCCATCGAGCCGGCCAAACCGGAAAATCTCGTCGCCTACGCCAAGCAGAAAGGCCTGGCCGCGCCCGTCACCGCGCCGTTCTCGGCCAACTACGGGCCGGAAGAATTCACCGCGCCGGCGGCTTTCACCAAGGCGGCGTTCCAGCTGAACGCGGACCAGCCGTTCGCCGGTCCGGTGCCCGCCGCCGACGGCATTTATGTCATGGCGCTCGCCGCCCAGTTGCCGAGCGCGATTCCGTCGCTCGAACAAATCCGCGGCCGCGTGACGCAGGATTTCCAGGAGCGCGAGGCCGTGGCGCTCGCCCAGTCGGCGGGAACCAATTTTTATGCCAGCGCCGCCGTGCAGGTCGCCGCCGGCAGTTCCTTTGCCAAAGCCGCCGTGGCCGCCGGCCATGTGCCGCTGGTGCTGTCGCCGTTTTCGTTGAGCACGCAGGAGGTGCCCGAGCTTGGCGCCCGCGCCGACCTGCGGGCGGTCAAGCAGGCGGCGTTCACCACGGCGCCCGGCCATGTCGCCAATTTCCAACCGGCCGGCGACGGCGGGTTTGTCCTGTTCGTCTCGCAGCTGCTGCCGCTGAACACGACGGAAAAAACCACGGACATGCCGCAGTTTCTCGCGCAGGTCCGCCGCGCGCGGCAGGGCGAGGCGTTCAACCTCTGGCTGCAGGCCGAGGCCAACCGCGAGCTGCGCAGCACGCCGTTCTTCCAAAAGAAGCAGGCGGCCGGCGCGGCGCAATAGCCGTGAGCGCCGCCATCAAACTGTCGTCGCCGGCGACGAAGGAATTTTGGGAAATCCCCGTTCTGTTTGAGGACGAGCATCTGCTCGCGCTCGACAAGCCCGCCGGCCTGCTCACTTTGCCCGACTCGCACGACGAAAATCGTCCGAGCCTGATGAAGCTGCTGCTCGACGGCCTTGCCGCCGGCAAACCGTGGGCGCGCGAGCGCAATCTCACCTATTTGAGCAACGCCCATAGGCTCGACTGCGAGACCAGCGGCGTCATCCTGCTGGCAAAAAACAAGCCGGCGCTCATCGCGCTGGCGGATTTTTTTGGCGCGGAAAGGCCGCTGCGAAAATACCTCGCGCTGGCGTGGGGCATTCCCGAAGCCGTCAAATTCGAGGTGGACGCCAAGCTCGCGCCGCATCCGGTCAAGCCGGGCCAGATGTGCGTGAACCCGCTCGAAGGCAAAAAAGCGCGGACAGAATTTGAGGTGCTGGAACAGTTTTCCGACTGGACGCTGCTGCGCGCCGCGCCGCTGACCGACCGCACCCACCAGATTCGCGTCCACCTGAAGCACGCCGGTTTCCCCGTGGTCGCCGACGAGCTTTACGGCGGCAAAAAACTCTGGCTCTCGCGGATGAAACGGGATTTCCGCCTGAAACCCGGCCGCGAAGAGCGCCCGCTGATTTCCCGCGCCGCTCTGCACGCCGAGGAATTAAGTTTGCCGCATCCGGTCACGAATGAACCCGTGGTCATCACGAGCGAATGGCCGAAGGATTTGCGCGTCGCCGTGAAATACCTGCGCCAATACGCCACCGGCCCCAGCCGTCGCGGCCTGCAAGGTGACGAGTTGGAATCCGAGCAGGGCGAGCAAGAATAGTTTTCTCTGTGCGCTCTGTGCCTCTGTGGCGAATCAGGAAACCGCCCAGTTCAAGATGGATTTCTGCACATGGAGCCGGTTTTCGGCCTGCGTGAAAATCGTGTCCGCGTGCGCTTCAAAAGTTTCCGCATCAATCTCCTTGCCGCGATACGCCGGCAGGCAGTGCATCACCAGCGCGCCGGGCCTGGCGAGCTTGACGAGCGCCGCGTTGATCTGGTAGCCGCCCAAAACCTTGATGCGTTCGGCGGCCTCCGCTTCCTTGCCCATCGAAACCCACACGTCCGTGTAAAGCATATCCGCGCCGGACGCGGCGGCCGGCAAATCTTCCGTGACAATAATTTTCCCGCCCGCTTGCCGAGCCGAAGCTTCCAAGCGAAGGCTGGCGCGTTTCAAAATTTCTGCGCTCGGTTGAAATTCTTTCGGCGCGGCAATCCGTAGTTCAAAACCCAGTTTCGCCGCCGCAAAAATCCACGACACCGGCATGTTGCACGCGCCGTCGCCGATGAACGTCACAACCTTGCCCGCGATGGAACCGCGCATTTCTTCAAACGTAAAAATGTCCGTCAGCACCTGGCACGGATGCTCGTCGTCCGTCAGCGCGTTGATGGTCGGAATCTTGGAAAACTCCGCAAACTCCTCCACGTCGCTTTGCGCGTAGGTGCGGATGACCGCGCCGTGGATCATGCGGCCGAGCACGCGCGCGGTGTCCTTGATGGGTTCGCCGCGGCCGAGCTGGATGTCGTTCGCGTTGAGAAACATCACGCCCGCGCCGAGTTCGCGCAGGCCGGTCTCGAACGAAACCCGCGTGCGCGTGGACGACTTGGAGAAAATCAGCGCCCACGTCTGGCCGGCGAGCGGCTGGGTTGGATGCGCGCCGCGTTCTTTTTTGAAAACAGTGGCGTTGCGCAGAATTTTTTCAAAGTCCGCGCGAGGCAGTTTTTCCAATGACAACAGGTGTTTCATGTCTCAACAATTTGGGGGAATTTCCAACCAAAGAAAATTTTATACCGCAAAGAAAACGCGCCGTCACTTCTTTTTCTTCGCCGCGTCCGCCGCGCGCCAGAGATACCATGCCGCCGCGGTGCCGTGCGGCCGCCAGCGTTCGCCGAATTTGAGCAGCGCTTTCGGCTTCGGCATTTCGCGTTTTTTGTAGGCGATCCGAAAGCCGTTGCGCACGCCAAAGTCATCGGCGGGCAGCACGTCTTTGCGGCCAAGTTGGAAAATCAAAAGCATCTCCACCGTCCAGCGCCCGACGCCGCGCGCCTCGGTGAGGCGTTCGATGATTTCCTCGTCGCCCAGTTTTTCAATCTGCCGCGACGACGGAATCGTGCCGTCCAAAGTCTTGGACGCGATGTCGCGGATGGCGGCGATTTTGGCGAAGGAAAAGCCGCAGGCACGAAGTTGTTCGTCGGTGACATTCGCCAAGTCTTCCGGCTTCGGAAAGCGGCGTTTGGGAAACAGTTTTTTGAATCGCCCAAGAATGTTGCCCGCCGCCGTGGCATGAAGCTGCTGGTGCGCGACCGCCAGCACGAGCGATTGAAACGGCGCGCGCCACGGCTCATGCTCCAGCCGGCACGCGCCATGTTCGGCGATGAGCTTTTTCATCACCGGATCCACGGCGGAAAGATGTTTGAGCGCGGCGGCATTCATGCGAAATCACGCGAGCGATTTTACCAGCTCTTCAATTTTAGCAATGCCTTCGGCGGCTTCCTGCGGTTTCAAATTCAGCGCCGGCAGCAACCGGATGACGTGCGTGCCGGCGGGAATGGTCATCACGCCGGCCGCGTGCAGCCGGTTCACGAACTGGATTGCCGCCGGCTTGTCGCTCGCCGCGAACGCCGGAATTTTTTCCGCCAGCTCCAGGCCGAGCATGAAGCCGAGGCCGCGCGCATTTTTGACGACGCTTGGATGCGTTTTCACAAGCCGTTCCAGTTCGTTTTTCATCCAGTCGCCGAGCTTGCGCGCCTGATCGGCGAGCTTTTCCGATTCGATGACTTCGAGGATTTTCAGCGCGACGGCGCAGGCGAGCGGCGTGCCGCCAAAGGTCGTGGCGTGCGTGCCGGGCCCGAGCAAATCCTGATACGGCGCGCGCACCCAGAACGCGCCGATGGGAAAGCCGCCGCCCAGCGACTTCGCCATCGAGAGGCCGTCAGGCAGAAACTTTTCGCCGCCGGGAACGCCTTCGAGGATTCGCTGGAAGCTCTGGAATTTTCCGGTGCGATAATGACCGCACTGCACTCCGTCCATGAGCAACAAAAGTTTTTTCTCGTCGCACAAGGCGCGCAGGCCGAGCAAATACTCTGGCGTCGCGGGCGTCACGCCGCCTTCGCCCTGCACGCCTTCGATCAGGATGGCGACGGTCGCGGGCGAAATTGCGGCGCGCGCGGCGGCGAGGTCGTTGAACGGAATGTGCCGGAAGCCGGGAACCGCCGGCTCGAAACCTTTCTTCACTTTTTCCTGTCCAGTCGCGGCGATGCCGGCGAGCGTGCGACCGTGAAAGGAATTGGTCGCCGTCAAAATTTCAAACCGGCCTTCGTCGTGTCCGAATTTCCGCGCGAGCTTGTAAAGACCTTCATTCGCTTCGGCGCCGCTGTTGCTGAAAAAGACTTTGCCCGCGCCGATGCGCTTCACGATTTCCGCCGCGAGCCGGCCTTGCGGCTCGGTGAAATACAGGTTCGAGACGTGGATAAGTTTCTTCGACTGCTCAACGAGCGCCTCGGTGATGGTCGGATGCGCGTGGCCAAGCGAGCAGACGGCGATACCGCTGCCGAGATCAAGATAGCGCTTGCCGGCGACATCAAACAGATAGCTGCCCGCGCCGTGGCTCAAGACGATTTCAAAACGTCCGTAGCTGGGCACGACGTTTTTCGCGAAGAGTTCGCGGATGGACTCGTAGTCGTTGCGCACAATCGCGGGCGGCGTTGGAACAATTTCTTTCATCGGTGCGTGATTAAATCGGAATCGCCTGAAGACACAATCACAAAACGATTTCCGTGCCGTTGCCTTTGTCGGTGAAAATTTCCAGCAAGACAGAATGCGGTAATCTTCCGTCCACGAAGGAGACTTTTTCCACGCCGGATTTGATGGCGGCGACGGCGCTGTCCACTTTCGGAATCATGCCCTTGTCCACGATGCCGGCGGCTTTGAGCAAAGGAACTTCGCCGGTGTGCAAATGCGCGATGAGCGTGGCCGGGTCTTTCGGGTCGCGCATCAAACCGGGCACGTCGCTCATGAACACGAGCCGCTTGGCGTTGAGCGCGATGGCGCACATCGCGGCGGCGACATCGGCGTTGCAGTTGTAAATTTTTCCGTCCTCGCCGCGCGCGGTCGGGCTGATGACCGGCGTGTGGCCGCACCAGATGCATTCTTTCAGAGGCTGAACATTGACCTCGATGACTTCGCCGACGAAGCCGATGTCAATTTTCCGGCCCGGATTGTCCTTGTCGTCGAGGTAAAGTTTTTTGCATTTGAAAATGTCCGCGCCGGAAAAACCCACGGCCTGCCCGCCGAGCGCGTTGATGGTCTTGACGACTTCGGGGTTGATTTCGCGCGACAAAACGTCGTCCACGATCTGCACCGTGGCCTCGTCGGTGACGCGCTGGCCTTGGATGAAAGTCGCGATCAGCCCGGCTTTTTCCATGGCGCGGGTGATGGCCTTGCCGCCGCCGTGGACGACGACGGGATTGATCTCGACGGCTTCGAGAAAGACGATGTCGCGGGCGACGCTGGTGCGGACATTGGCGTCGGGCGAGTCCATGAAGCTGCCGCCGTATTTCACGACGAAGGTTTCGCCGCTGAATTTCTGGATGTAGGGCAGCGCTTCGAGGAGCGTCGCGGCTTTGGCAATCAGGTCTTGCATTTGTCACCCAGATTTAGCCACAGATGGAACGCGGATGAAACACTGATTTTTCAAAATCAAAGAAAGATTTGAGTCGCAACTCTTTTGGGCGATACTTCGTCCAACTCCGCAACCAAATGAAAGCATCCAAAATCCGTCCGCTAGTTTTCCTGCTAACCGTTCTGCTGTTCGCTGCCGCCATCACCGCCTCGGCGGCACCGAAGAAAATTCTGTTCTTCACCAAGTCCAGCGGCTTCGAGCATTCGGTCATTACGTGGAAAAACGGCCAGCCCAGCTTTGCCGAAAAAATCCTGCTCGACCTCGGCGCGAAGAACGGCTGGGAATTCACCTTTTCCAAGGACGGCTCAAAATTCAGCCCGGAGTATCTCGCGCAGTTTGACGCGGTGTTTTTCTACACCACCGGCGATTTGTGCAGCGAAGGCACGGACAAACAGCCGCCGATGACGTCCGCCGGCAAGCAGGCGCTGTTTGATTTTGTGCGCGGTGGCAAGGGTTTCATCGGCACGCACTCGGCCACCGACACGTTTCACACGGCCAACGAATCGAAGAAAGGCCCGGATCGTTATGCGAACCACGGCACAAACGCCGATCCGTATGCGTGTTTCATCGGCGGCGAATTTATCATCCACGGCGCGCAGCAGGTCGCGACGAACCGGGTGGTTGACCCGAAGTTTCCCGGCTTTGAAAATGTCGGCGACAGCTTTGCGTTTCTGGAGGAATGGTATTCGCTCAAGGATTTCGCGCCGGACGACCACGCGTTGACGGTGATTGACGCGCCGGACATGAAGGGTTCGATGTATGAGCGCCCGCCGTATCCGAACACTTGGGCGCGCATGGAGGGCAAAGGCCGCGTCTGGTATACCGCGCTGGGCCATCGCGAGGACGTTTGGACGAACCCGACCTTCCAGCAGATGCTCGTCGGCGGCATCAAATGGGCGCTCGGCGAAGTTTCGGCGGACGTGACGCCAAACATTCAAACTGCCGCGCCCGGCGCTTACACAAATCCGGTTTATCCCGAACCCAAGGCGGCGTCCTCCAAAACCGCCGCCGCCGCGCAAAACACTTTGACCGCGCAGGAAAAAGCCGCTGGCTGGAAATTGTTGTGGGACGGCAAAACTTCCACCGGCTGGCGCAGCCCGAAGTCCAGCACGTTTCCGGAAAAAAGCTGGCGCATTGCCGACGGCGTGCTGACGGTGGATCCCGGCTGGACCAACGGCGAGGCCGAGGCGCAGTCCGGCGGCGACATCATCACGCAAAAACGCTACGCGAATTTTGAGCTGACGGCGGATTTCAAGTGTTCGCCCGGCTGCAACAGCGGCATTAAGATTTTCGTGCAGCCGGACATTTCGCCGATTGACAAAGTCACCGGCCAGCCGACGGCCAAAGGCTCGGCCATCGGCATGGAGTTTCAGATTCTCGACGACCAGCGCCATCCCGACGCGAAACTTGGCCGCGCCGGCGACCGCACCATCGGCTCGCTTTACGATTTGATTCCCGCGCCAAAGGACAAGAAAGTTATGCCCATCGGCGAATGGAACCACGCGCGGATTTTGTCGCAGGGCAGGCACGTCACGTTCTGGCTGAACGGCGGGAAGACGGTGGAGTTTGAGCGCGGTTCGGCGGAATTTCGCGCGGCGGTCGCGCAGAGCAAATTCAAGAACATCCCCGATTTCGGCGAATGGGCGGACGGCCATATTTTGTTGCAGGAACACGGCAGCGAAGCTTCGTTCCGCAACGTAAAAATCCGCGAGCTGCCAGCCAACTAAATTTCCAAAAACTTTGGCAACATGAAATCAAACCAGGTTCAAAAACTCGCCGTGGCGCAATTGCGCCGCCGGTCATTTCTCAAAGGCGTTCTCGCCACCGGTGCGGCTTCGGTTTTCGCCCCGCGCCTGCTGCTCGGCGCACCGTCGGCGAACAAGGTCAACCTCGCGTGCGTCGGCATCGGCAATCGCGGCGCGGACGACGTGAAGGCGCTGCACGAGACCGGCCTCGCGAACATCGTCGCGCTGTGCGACACGGACATGGGCGCGCCGCACACGCAGGCGATCCTGAAAATGTTTCCGGACGTGCCGCGCTTCCAGGATTTCCGGCAGATGTTCGACAAGCTGGGCAAGGACATCGAGGCCGTGAGCGTGGGCACGCCTGATTTTTCGCATTTTCCCATCGCGATGCTGGCGATGTCGCTCGGCAAGCACGTCTATTGCGAAAAGCCGATGGGTCACAGCTTCCGGCAAATCGAGCTGATGATGGCCGCCGAAAAAAAATACAACGTCGCTGCGCAGATGGGCAACCAGGGACATTCCGATGCGAACTATTTTCAGTTCAAGGCGTGGGTGGACGCCGGCATCATCAAAAACGTCACCAAAATCACCGCCTACATGAATATGTCGCGGCGCTGGCATGGCATGAAGGTGTCGGGCCTGCTGCCGGAACAGCCCGTGCCCGCATCGCTCGACTGGGACTGCTGGCTCGCGACGGCGCAGCAGCACGCCTACAACAAGGGCTACATCAACGGCGACTGGCGCTCGTGGTTTGATTTCGGCAACGGCGCGCTCGGCGACTGGGGCGCGCACATCTTCGACACCGCGCACGAATTTTTGCATCTCGGCCTGCCGACCGAAGTCGAGGCGGTGAAACTGGACGGCTACAGCCCGTTCATTTTTCCGCAGGCCTCGACGCTGGCGTTCCGGTTTCCCGCGCGCGGCACGATGCCGCCGGTGGAACTGACGTGGTATGACGGCCAGAAAAATTTGCCGCCGCTGCCCGCCGATTTGGGCGCGCCCGTGGTGGATCCCAACATCCCGCCGCCGTCGAAGGGTTCGATTGACACGGACGTGAACCCGCCGGGCAAGGTCATTTATGGCGAAGGCCTGACCTTCAAGGGCGGCTCGCATGGCACGACGCTGAAAATTATTCCCAAATCGAAGGCGCAGGAAATGGCCTCGAAACTGCCGCCCGTGCCGAAAAGCCCGTCCAACCATTGGAAGAATTTTCTGCTGGCCTGCAAAGGCGAGGAAAAATGCCGCTCGCCCTTCGCGCTGGCCGGGCCGCTGTGCCAGACGATGGCGCTGGGCGTCATCGCGCAGCGCGTGAACGCCAAACTGGAGTTTGACCCGGCGACGAAGCAAATCACGAATCACAAGCTCGCCAACCAGTTGCTCGACGGCGTGCCGCCGCGCCCGGAGTGGGAGCAGTTCTACAAATTGTAGGCCGCAGTTTCGCGGCGGCGGTTTTTTGTTTCAACAATTTCACTTGGACGCGCGCGCGGCATTCACTAGATTGCCGCCATGCCAGAGATTGCCAAATTCGTCAACAGCGGCGCCGCCGCCATCACGCCCGCGCTCGCGGAAAAAGTTTTGCGCCAGTTGCCCCAGTGGAAGCTGGAGTTCACGCAGATCAGCGCGCCGAAATTCCCCCACCTCGTGGACCAGCTCGAATTTCTCGCGGACGCCGTCGAGGACGCCATGGAGGGCGCCTACAAGGAACTGCCGTTCGTCGCCGTCGCGCAGGCGGTGTTTGCGCTCGTCTATGCGCACAAAAAAATGGGCATCATTCCCGAAAGCATCCTGGATCTTGGCCGTGCCGATGATTCGAGCGTCGTGCGCGCCGTGCTGATCCAGAACGAAAAAGCCTTCGCCATCTACGCCGGCAAACAGGGCGTGGACTGGCGGCAGATCACCAGCCTGGCGTAATCGGGCTTCACCATCATGCCGGTTCCATTGGTCATAACGCTCGTGGGCGCGGATCGCACCGGCCTGGTGGAATCCGTCGCGCGCGCCGTGGCCGAGCACGGCGGCAACTGGCTGGAAAGCCGGATGTGCCGGCTCGGCGGTGAATTTGCGGGCATCTTGCGCGTGGAAATTCCGGCGGAGAAAAAATCCGCGCTGCTCGCCGCGCTGAAAAAAATTTCCGGCCTCAATGTCGTTGTCCAACCAAGTCAGTCGGTGGTCGCGCCAACTTCAGGACGGCAGACAAAGCTGGAAATTGTCGGCAGCGACCGGCCGGGCATCGTCCGCGAAATCACCAGCGCGCTCGCGCGGGCGAACGTGAACGTCGAGGAATTTTTCAGCGAAGTCGTCAGCGCGCCGATGTCCGGCGAGACGCTGTTCAAGGCGGAAGCGCGGCTGCAACTGCCCGAGGGCTGCGACCTCGCCGCGTTGAAAAAGGATTTGGAAAAAATCGCCGCCGACCTGCTCGTGGATGTTTCATTTGTGGAGCTTTCCGGGAAGTAGTTTTGCCATAGAGGCACAGAGACGCCGAGTTTTTCATTTTTCAGCTTTTCTCTGTGCCTCTGCGTCTTGTGGCAATTTTCCGAGTTTTAATTTACCCTTCGCGCGATGTTTGAACTCCTCAAAACTGACACGACAACGAAAGCGCGCCTCGGCAAACTGACCACCGCGCACGGCGTCGTGGACACGCCGGTCTATATGCCCGTCGGCACGCAGGCCAGTGTCAAGGCGATGGATCCGCGCGAGCTTTTGGAATGCGGCACGCAAATCATCCTCGGCAACACTTACCACCTGAACATTCGCCCCGGCTTGGAAGTCATCACGGCGGCCGGCGGCTTGCACAAGTTCATGAATTGGCATCTGCCGATTCTCACCGACAGCGGCGGCTTCCAGGTTTTCAGTCTCGCGAAAATTCGCAAAGTCAAAGAGCACGGCGTGGAATTTCGTTCGCACCTGGACGGTTCACTTTTATTTATCGGCCCGAAGGAATCCATGGAAATCCAGCGCGTGCTCGGCTCCGACATCGCGATGGTTTTCGACGAATGCCCGCCGCATGATGCGCCGGCCAAGGAACAGCGCCTCGCCGTCGAACGCACCATCCGCTGGGCGCGCGAGTGCCGCGAACAACCGCGCGCGGACGGCCAGAAAGTTTTTGGAATCGTCCAGGGCGGCAACAATCCCGCGTTGCGCGAGGAATGCGCCAAGGCGCTCGTGCCAATGGATTTTGACGGTTACGCCATCGGCGGCGTGAGCGTCGGCGAACCGGAACCGGAAATGTTGCAGGCGATTGAAATGACCGTCCCGCATCTGCCCGCGCACAAGGCGCGTTACGCGATGGGGCTTGGCACGCCCGCGCAGATGCTCGAGCTCATCGCGCGCGGCGTGGACATGTTTGACTGCGTGCTGCCCACGCGTGTCGCGCGCAACGGCACGGCCTACACACGGCGCGGCGCGCTCGGCATCAAGGGCGGCGCCTACAAAATGGATTTTCGCCCGCTCGAAGAAAATTGCGACTGCTTCGCGTGCCAGCATTTTACGCGCGCGTATCTGCGGCATCTGCTGAAGGCGAATGAAATTCTCGGCCTGCGCATGTTGAGCGTCCACAACACGCACATGTATCTCAAAGTGATGGCCGACGCCCGCGCGCATCTCGCCGCCGGGACGTTCGCGGAGTTTTACCGCGAATTCATCGCGAACTTCGCGCCGTCGCAAAAAATCATGGCGCACCGGAAAAAGGAAAAAGAAAAGCAGGCCGCCTGACACGGAGGGCGCGGCGTTCCACCGGTTAAATCCGTGCGAATCTGTGAAATCCGTGTGAAAGCCTTTGTTTCCGGCATTTCCACCCGTTGAAACAATTTGCCCATTGGGTTTTGGTATGGCACTATATTGTCATAGTAATGACAATTATTGTTGACGTATGAGCAAACCGAAAATTATCGCCTATTTGAAACCGTCCTGCGGCTGGAGCGGCGGCGTGCGCGCCATCCTCAAGAAATATGATTTGCCGTTCGAGGATCGCGACATCATCAACGACCCGGCGCAGCGCGCGGAAATGGTTGAGAAAAGCGGCCAGATGATGAGCCCATGCGTCGAGATCAACGGCCACATGCTGCCCGACATCAGCGGCGACGAAGTCGAAGCCTGGATGCTCGCCAACAACATCGTGACGCCGAACGACATCGTGCCGGACGCGCCGACCAACGAGGCGTGCAGCAAACACAAGCACCTTTTCGCGGAGGCCTAAAATTTTTGGGTGGGGAACAAACGCCGCGCTGGAATAAATCCGGCGCGGCTTTTTTTCTTTCGTGAAATGGGCGCGCAATTCGGTTAAACCATTTTCATGCGCGTTTCGATTTATTGCTGGTTGCTGATGCCGCTGCTCGCGGGCGCGGCGGAATGGAAATTTCCGTGCCCGGAAAATGAGATTGCGAGCTACACGGCGTATCATGTGGGCGAACCCATTTTGATTGACGGCCAGTTGAATGAAAAAGCGTGGGCGCAGGCGCCGCGTTCGCCACGCTTCGTGGACATCATCACCGGCCAGCCCGCCATCCACGACACGCGGGCGATGGTTTTGTGGGATGAGACGAATCTTTACGTCGCCTACCGCGTCGAGGAGCCGTTCACGCGCGCGAAATTCACGACGAACAACTCGCCGATTTATTACGACAACGACGTGGAAGTTTTCATCGCCGGACGCGACGCGTATTACGAATTTGAAATCAACGGCTACAACACGACTTACGAGGCGTTTTTTATTTGGGACGACGCCTACGTGCGCGAAGGCTTTTCGCAACTTCCGGAATTTGCGCGCACGAACATGGTTCCGTTCAACGGCGTCGGCTTCACCACGCATCCGCGCGGTGGACGCCTCGGAAATTTTCACTGGCATTTTCCCGGCAAGCAAACCGCCGTGTTCATTGACGGCACGGTGAACGACGACACTGACCGTGATCGCGGCTGGACGGTCGAACTCGCGTTTCCGTGGCGCGGCATGGAGCAGCTCGCCAAGGCGGATCACCGCGCGTTTCCGCCGAAAGACGGCGATGTCTGGCGCATGGATTTTTCGCGCTTCAACACTTACAAGGAAGCGCCGCCCGCGAAAGATTCCGGCGGCTGGTTCTGGGCGCGCCATGGTGTGTGGGATTCACACATCCCGGAATGCTTCGCCTACATCAAATTTTCCACCAACGAAGTCAGCCAGTTGCCGCCGCGCGAAAACGCCGCCCGACAATTGCATTGAACGTCCCTGGCAACTGCGCCATTTTTCAGCCATGCGAATCATCAGTTCCGCATCCGCCATGCAAAAAATGGCGCTCCGCTGGAAACGCGGCGACATCAAAATTGGCTTTGTGCCGACGATGGGCTATCTGCACGCCGGCCATTTGAGCCTCGTGCGCGAGGCGCGCAAGCGCGTCGGCAAAGCCGGAAAAGTGGTCGTCAGTATTTACGTCAACCCGACGCAGTTCGCACCGACGGAAGATTTGTCCAAGTATCCGCGCGACTTGAAGCGCGATTTGAAACTGTGCCGTGAAGCGGGCGTGGATGTTGTCTTTACGCCGAGCGATGCGGAAATGTATCCGGGCAAGGCGGAAGGAAATTACAGCACTTACGTCATCGAGGAAAATCTGGGGCGCGTGATGGAAGGCGCGTCGCGACCGACGCATTTTCGCGGCGTGACGACGGTGGTGGCGAAACTTTTTAACCTCGTGCTGCCGGACGTTTCCGTGTTTGGGCAGAAAGATTTTCAACAGGCGGCCATCATCCAGCGCATGACGCGCGATTTGAATTTTCCGGTGAAAATCATCGTCGCGCCGACGTTGCGCGAGCGCGACGGGCTGGCGATGAGTTCGCGGAACAAATATCTCACCGGAGATTTGCGGCGGCAGGCGACGGTGCTTTGGTGCGCGATTCAAATCGCCAAGTTTGCCGTCCAAAAATCAAAATCCGTTGCGGCGGCGGACTTGAAATCGGATTTGAAAAAGCTGGTTGAAATCGAGCCGGACGCAAAACTGGATTACGTTGAGTTTTTCAAACCTGAAACTTTGTCGCCAGTTTCAAAAGTCACGCGCGGAACGCAAATGGCGCTGGCGGTGTTCGTCGGCAAGACGCGATTAATTGACAACTCGCAATTATAAATTTGCCACAGAGACACAGAGAACACAGAGTTGAATTTATTTCTCTGTGAACTCTGTGGCTCTGTGGCTATAAAAAATGAAACAATTTGATTTTCTCGTTCTCGGCAGCGGCATCGCGGGGCTGACGTTCGCGCTGAAGGTCGCGCCGCGCGGGCGTGTGGCCATCGTCACGAAAAAAGATCGCGCGGAGTCGAACACGAATTACGCGCAGGGCGGCATCGCGTCGGTGACGAGCAAGGAGGATTCCTTTGAGTCGCACGTGCGCGACACGCTCGCGGCGGGCGCGGGCTTGTGCAAAGAAAAGGTCGTCCGCACGATTGTCGAGGAAGGGCCGGCGCGCATCGCGGAGCTGATCGAACTCGGCATGAAATTTTCCGAGCGGGAAATTCCGGCGTCGCACGGCGCGCATGAACTGGATCTCGGCAAGGAAGGCGGCCATTCCAAGCGGCGAATTTTGCACGCGAAAGATGTGACAGGGCGCGAGATCGAACGCGCGTTGCTGGACGCGATTTCGCGCCAGTCGAACATCGAGATTTTTGAAAACCACCTGGCGATTGATTTGATTACGAGCCAGAAGCTCGGATATGTCGGCGAGAACCGCTGTCTCGGCGCGTATGTTTTCGACAAAAAAAACAATTCTGTCGTGACATTTTCCGCGCCGGTGACGGTGCTGGCGACGGGCGGCTGCGGCAAGGTCTATCTCTACACGACGAATCCCGACATCGCGACCGGCGATGGCGTGGCGATGGCGTTTCGCGCGGGCGCGGGCATCGCGAACATGGAGTTCGTGCAGTTTCATCCGACGTGCCTGTATCATCCGAAGGCAAAATCATTTTTGATTTCCGAGGCGGTGCGCGGCGAAGGCGGAATTTTGAAATCGCTCGACGGCAAAGAATTCATGGACGGCGTTCACCCGATGAAATCGCTGGCCCCGCGCGACATCGTGGCGCGGGCGATTGACAGCGAGATGAAAAAATCCGGCGCGGACTGCGTGCTGCTGGACATCACGCACAAGCCTGCCAAATTCATCATCGAACGGTTTCCGAACATTTATCAGACGTGTCTGCGCTACGGCATTGACATCACGAAAGAAGCGATTCCGGTCGTGCCGGCGGCGCATTATCAATGCGGCGGCGTGGTGACGAACGTGGACGGCGAGACGGACATCGCGGGACTTTTTGCGGTGGGCGAGGCGGCCTGCACGGGCCTGCATGGCGCGAACCGGCTGGCGAGCAATTCGCTTTTGGAGGCGCTGGTCTGCGCGCACCGCGCGGCGGAAAAAACATCCAACATCCAACATCCAACATCCAACATCCAAAAAATTCCCCAATGGCAGTCGGGCAATGCGACGAACGCGGACGAGCTGGTCGTCGTCTCGCACAACTGGGACGAGATCCGGCGGCTGATGTGGGATTACGTCGGCATTGTGCGGACGAACAAGCGGCTCCAGCGCGCGCAGTCACGGCTGGCGAATTTGCAGGCGGAGATCCACGAGTATTATTGGAATTTTATCGTGACCGCCGACCTGCTGGAGCTGCGCAACATTGCCACGGTGGCTGAATTAATTGTGCAATGCGCGCTGATGCGGCCGGAAAGCCGCGGGTTGAACTACAACTTGGATTTTCCAAATGTGAATGCCGACTGGGCGCAGCGCGACAGCGTGGTGCGGCGCGCGGCTTGAGCTGATTGCGCCAGCCGTGGCGGCAATTCTTCGGAGCAAGCCGCGCCCGCCGCCGCCGGTTCCCGTGCGCGCCAAAAGTCACTGCAATTGCAGCCGTAAAAATTGTTGCGCCAATCCCGGCGTCAGGGTGTTGGTGAAGCTGAAAGTGCCGTCCGCATCGAATTGGTTGGTGGCGACGGGAACCCAGACGGGCGCGGCCAGGTTGGTGGCGGTGAGGACGTAATAGGTCCAGCCGGGAATCCCGCCCGAACCGCCCACGGTCATGTTCGTCCCGGTGACGGCCGGCGGCCCGATGAATGGCGGCAGATACGCGGCCACGGACAGCGTGCCGTTCACGGCCAGATAATTGGTGTTCCACACCAGATTGGTCGCCAATGCCGGCAGGCTGAGGCTGGCGAAAGCGCCGGCGTAGCCGCCCGCGTCGAACAGCAGAAAACTGTCGCCGTTGGTGAGCGCGCCGCCGAGATTCGTCACGGTCAGCGCGCCGCCGAAAGTCAGGTTGCCGCCGACGCCCACGCTGGAATTGGCCGCCGGCGAATGTTGCACCTGCAACAGCGTCGCGCTGCCGGCGTTCAGCGTGAGGTCGCCGCCGACGGCGAGCGAGTCCGAGGCGTTGCCCACCGCCAGCGTGCCGCCGGCCGCCACGGTGACCGAGCCGGCGACGCTGCCGTTGCCGGACAGGACGCCGGCGTTTTGCACCAGCACGTCGCCCGCGCCGGTGGCGGAACCGGCGGAATTGTTGACGGACAGGGCCGCGTTGGTGACGGTGGTGTCGCCGGAATAATTATTGCCGTTTTGCAGGTTCAGGCCGCCGCCGGGCAGCGAGCTTTTCACCGTCAACGCGCCGCCGCCGCCGTTGCCGATGGCGCCGGCGTAGGTGACGGCGTTGCCGTTCAAGTCAATCGTGCCGCCGCCCGCCGCCAGGGTGACGCCCGCTGTGCCGATGGTGGTCAAATCCGCCGGGCCGTTGTTGCCGGGGAAATTCGTCACATACTGCAGCGTGCCGCCGTTGAAGGTCAGCCCGCCGTAGTTCGCGCCGCCGAGCGCGTAGAGGCCGTTGATGTTGAGCGTGCCGCTTTGCAGCACCGTGCCGCCGGTGAAATAATTTGCGTTCGTCAGCACGACTGTGCCGGTGGCATAGACCGGTGTGGTGTTCGCCGTGCCGGCACCGGTGCCGGGCAGCAGGCCGGGCACATTTCCGTTGGCGTCGGAGGCCGCGATGCCGATGTTCAACGGGCCGGCGGCGGCCGTGCTGCCAACCACGCCGCCCACCGTGAACGTGCTGCCCGCCGTCGCGGCCAGGCCGCCGCCGGGGTTGTTGAGCCAGACGAACCGTGCGGAGGCGGCGCTGCCATTGTCCAAGGAGAAAGTGCTGTTGGCCGTCAGCGTGCCGCCGGCCAGGTTCACCGTCGCGGCGGTCGCCGCCGCGCCGAGCGAGCCGTTGCCGGCAATCAGCGTCACGCCGCCGTTCAAATAGCTTTGGTCGCTGTAACTGCTGCCGGCGCTCGCCAGGAACACCGTGCCGGCGCCGCTTTGGACGTAGGCCGAGGTCCCGCTTTTTGCATTTTCAATCCCGGTATTGAGGACCAGTTCGCCGGCGGGGTTGTTTTGCCAGACGATGAACGGCCCGGAGCCATTGCCGTTCGGACGAAAGACACCGCTGCTGTAAGTCACATTGCGCGCGCCCACGTCCGGCGTCACCAGAATGTCGGCCAGCGTCAGCACGTTGCCGTTGCCGGAAGCGGACACGGATATGTTCGCGCCGGTATTGGTGTTGAACCGCATGCCGGTGAGATACGGCTGATTGGTCCAGCCGGTAATATTGCCCATGACATCCAAATTTCCATATACATGAAAATTGTTGCCGCTCGCGGGCGAATAAAAACCGGAAATC
>Ga0316229_1001313_pt1 | contig 26058 bp, 26 predicted proteins | sample TBH18023metaG_FD_206011 | JGI IMG/M metagenome (GOLD analysis project Ga0316229, IMG submission 206011) | Freshwater microbial communities from Trout Bog Lake, Wisconsin, USA - TBH18023 | ecosystem: Environmental > Aquatic > Freshwater > Lake > Hypolimnion/Profundal zone | place: USA: Wisconsin... | reverse complement strand
AAGGTTTTTAGGTGTTATGGAAGCAGAAGAACTCAATATAATTATTCATCGTCTAGTCGATCTTGCCGAGCGCCAACAAGCGCTTCGGGGGTATCTTTGACTTTGAAAACAAGCAACAACGTTTAGAAGAAGTAAGTCAACTATTAGAGGATCCTAGAATTTGGAATGATAATGAGCTTTCACAAAAGCTAGGTAAAGAGCGTCGCGAGCTTGAAGGTGTCGTCAGATCTTTGGTTGATATCCAAGCGGGTATTCGTGATGCATCTGAACTCTTTGAAATGGCAAAAGAAGAAAACGATGAGGACACATTGTTGAGTGTCGAAGCTGACAGCTTGGCGTTAGATCAACTGCTCAAAGGAATGGAATTCCGTCGCATGTTTGCTAACCCTATGGATCCAAATAACTGTTTTATGGACTTTCAGTCGGGCAGTGGAGGTACTGAAGCGCAAGATTGGGCATCAATGTTACTTCGTATGTATCTTCGTTATTGTGAGCGTAAGGGCTTTAAAGTTGAAGTGCTTGAGGAATCTGAAGGTGATATTGCTGGTATTAAAAGTGCGTCACTAAAGATTTCTGGGGAATATGCTTACGGCTATTTACGCAGTGAATCAGGCGTGCATCGTTTAGTACGAAAGTCTCCTTTTGACTCTGGCAATCGTCGTCATACTTCATTTGCTAGTGTGCAGGTATTTCCTGAAATTGACGACTCCATTGAAGTGGATATCAATCCAGCAGATTTGCGTATTGATACCTATCGTGCAAGCGGGGCAGGTGGTCAGCATATCAATAAAACTGATTCGGCAGTTCGTATTACGCATATTCCAACCAATACTGTAGTTCAGTGTCAAAACGACAGGTCGCAACATCGTAATAAAGCTGAAGCAATGAATATGCTTAAAGCCCAGCTTTATCAATTAGAGCTCAATAAGCGTAATGAAGAAAAACAAGCTTTAGAAGATGCCAAAACTGATATCGGCTGGGGGCATCAAATTCGGAGTTATGTCCTAGATCAATCACGTATTAAAGATTTACGCACGAATGTTGAAGTTGGTAATACACAAGGAGTCCTAGATGGAGACCTTGATCCATTTATATCTGAAAGTTTAAAGCAGGGAGTTTGAAGTGAGTGAACATCTAAATCCACCATTGCAAGACGAAAATCACGTAATTGCAGAGCGACGTGAAAAGCTCAAAGCGATTCGTGCTGCTGGCATAGCCTTCCCTAATGACTTTAAGCCCGAGCAATTTGCGGCTGATTTACATCATCAATATGATGCGCTTCAAAATGAAGTGTTGGAAGGTAAAGCTGTAGCAGTAAAAGTTGCTGGGCGCATGATGCTAAAACGCGTGATGGGTAAGGCGAGCTTTGCTACTATTCAAGATCGCTCTGGCCGTATTCAACTTTTCATCTCCAAAGATAATATTGGGGAAGAAATTTATGAGTCATTTAAGCATTGGGATTTAGGGGATATTGTTGCTGCTCATGGTGTTGTTTTTAAAACTAAAACGGGAGAACTTTCAATTAAAGTAAGTGAACTTCGCTTGCTTACAAAATCGCTTAGGCCGCTCCCAGAAAAGTTTCATGGCTTGGCTGATCAGGAGATTAAGTACCGACAACGTTATGTAGACTTGATTGTTTCAGAAGAAACACGCAATACTTTCAGTACACGTAGCAAGATTGTTTCTGCAATTCGTAATTTCATGATTGAAAATGAATTCTTGGAAGTGGAAACACCAATGCTACACCCGATTCCTGGAGGTGCATCAGCTAAACCATTTATTACGCATCACAATGCTCTTGATATGCAAATGACTTTGCGTATTGCCCCTGAGCTTTATTTAAAGCGTTTGATTGTGGGTGGTTTTGAGCGCGTTTTTGAGGTCAACCGTAATTTCCGTAATGAAGGAGTGAGCGTTCGCCATAATCCTGAATTTACCATGATGGAGTTTTATGCGACTTATACCGACTACAAGTGGTTGATGGACTACACTGAAAACTGTATTCGTGCGGCAGCATTGGCTGCATGTGGTAGTGCCACCTTACAATACCAAGGTCGTGATTTAGACTTTAGTAAACCATTCCAACGTCTAACGATTGTTGAAGCGATCAATAAATATGCACCGCAATATTCTGCTGATCAACTTCTTGATGAAGGATATATCCGTAAAGAATTAATGAAGTTTGGCGTAAAGGCTTTTGATCATGCTGGACTAGGTGCTTTGCAACTCGCATTGTTTGAAGAAACTGCGGAAAGCCAATTGTGGGAGCCAACTTATATCATTGACTACCCGATAGAGGTTTCACCGCTTGCGCGTGCTTCAGATGCGAATCCTGAAATTACGGAGCGCTTTGAGCTTTTTGTGACAGGTCGTGAAATTGCAAATGGTTTTTCAGAGCTTAACGATGCTGAAGATCAGGCGGCTCGTTTCCACGCCCAGGTGGCAGCGAAGGAAGCGGGAGATGATGAGGCTATGTATTACGATGCTGATTTTATTCGTGCGCTCGAATATGGTATGCCCCCAACAGGTGGTTGCGGCATCGGTATTGACCGTTTAGTGATGTTGCTTACAGATAGTCCAAGTATTCGTGACGTGATTTTATTTCCGCATATGCGAAAAGAAGTTTAATGTATATAGCCAAGTGTTAGTCCAACTAACCCGCTGATGATAATTACGACTAATGTATTCGCTTTGAATTTTGTAAGTGCAATAAAAGATAAACAAGTAATGATTAGACCCGTAACGTTAAGTTGGAGGGTTTTTTCTTGCCAAAATGTTTGAATTGCAAAAAAGTACGCTAAATTTAAAATCATTCCAACTACTGCCGCACTAATTGAGGTCAGAGAGGCTGAGAGTTTTAGGTGGTTGCGTGTTTTTTCAATAAAGGGCGCACCTAAAAAAATCATTATGAAGCTTGGAATGAATGTAAAGAAGGTTGCGACACATGCGGTTGCTAAGCCTGATAACCAAAGTGGATTGTTAGGAAGTGCGTGATTTATAAAGCCGCTTACAAAGTTAATAAAAGCAATCACCATAATGAGCGGTCCTGGAGTGGTTTCACCAAGCGCTAAGGCATCCATCATTTGTGAGGCTGATACCCAATGGTAGTGTTCAACCATTCCCTGATAAACGTAAGGCAAAACTGCATAGGCCCCACCGAAGGTAAGTAAGGCTGCTTTAGTAAAGAATAAAGCTGATTGGCTCAGCAATGAGTCAAAGCCAAAGGTAGAACCTAACAAATAAAACCCTAGTCCCCCAATCAAAAGTCCTAAGGTGATGGTTTTTAGTAAGGCACTCAAACGATATTTTGCGTGGTCAGGGATTGCAGTATTGTCATCTATAAATGCTGGTAAATAGTTGCTACCCTCTGCTCTATTATCCGAAGAAACCTTAAAGATATCTGGTTTAAAGTAGCTGGCTAACCAACCAATCATCGCGGCAAGTAAAACAATCAATGGGAATGGTAGTTTGAAAAACAAAATGCATATAAAAGATACTGAGGAAATGATTATCAGCAAAGGGTTTTTCAGAGTACGAGAGCCAATTCGATAAGCGGCGAATAATACAATTGCTACCACAGCAGGCTTGATGCCGGCAAATGTGCTTTGTATGGCCGGCACGTCACCATATTGCATGTAGATCATTCCAAAGCTAGTTAGTATAAAGAAGGATGGTAGGATGAATAATATGCCAGCTATCAGTCCGCCTTTGGTTTTATGCATGAGCCAACCAATATAGATTGCTAGTTGCTGAGCCTCGGGGCCTGGTAAAAGCATACAAAAATTAAGTGCATGTAAGAAACGTGCTTCAGAAATCCAGCGCTTTTCGATCACCAATTCTTGGTGCATGATTGCAATTTGCCCGGCAGGTCCGCCAAAGCTAATAAATCCAAGCCTTAACCAGTAAAGGGTGGCTTGCTTTAATGAAATCTGATGAGTCGTCATAATATTCGTCAAATATTAAATATAAAATTAATGGATAAAATCATAACCCATAAGGCTTCTAAGGCCATTGTTGTATTTTTACAACAAAATTTAACAAAGTTTAACTAAATCATTTATTGTCATCTAAATGTAATAATTACCCCTCAGAATCGCACCCGTACTAGATGTTTTAGTAAAAGAATTTTATTTTGATTTTCAACTGGGAGTAATTATGAAGTCTATGAAAATACGTGGCGTATGTGCTGCGGTAATGGGTGCTTTGTTGTTCGGTTTCGGCGCGAACGCAATGGCTGATGCAACAACTGATGCAGTAAAAGGCTTGGTTGACGGTGGTATGTTGACACCTGAAGCGGCTGATGTAGTTAATCGTGGTCATGATAAAGATATTGCTGCAGCTCAAGCAGCTCCAAAATCATCAATCGACTTCTTGAACGATGATGCACCATTGTCTACAGGTTTTCATATTGGAAGTCATGAGGGCACATTCAAAGTTTATGGTGTCATTGATGAAACTTTTGTTGACCAAAATCATGGTTTAGGTTTTGATACTGCTTTGCCAAACCCTGCTTATCCATGGACTTCTGGTAGCCCAGCATCAGGCCCAGCAGCTGCTATATCTACAGCTAATCCGAATGTTAAGAACCAATCTGGCTTCCCTGGTAATGGTTTGCAAAACTCTCGTATCGGTATCGAGGGTGCTATTAATTTAGTTGGTTCAACTAAATTAATGTTTAATGTGGAAACAGGCTTTAACCCAGTGACTGGCGAAATCACTAATGCTGCTAAAGCTCTTGCACAATGTAGCGGACCAGCAGAAGGTGTAGCAGCTACTAGTTGCAAAAACTTTGCAGCTGATTCTTCAATTAATGGTGGCTTAGGTAACCGTGCAGCTTACTTTGGTTTAGTTGATGACAAATTAGGTAAATTAACATTTGGTTTCCAAAATAGTATTGGTAAGGATGTTATTGGTGCTGCTGATCCAGTTAAGTCAGACTCATTCTCACCACTTGGCGAGTCAGGTAAGGTTGGTGGCGGTGGTGGTGTTTCACCTGATGCTCGTTGGGCAAATTCTTTCAAATACGTCAATAAGTATGATACAGGTTATGGTGTTGTGAATGGTGCAGCTATGTATCAAATTGGTAATGACTTGGGCGATACAAGCCATGGTTACGCTTGGGGTGTAGGCCTAGGTTACCACAATAAAGACTGGTGGAACTTAGATGTTCAAACTGGATATACATACGGCAATGATCAGTATAAAGGTTATGAAAGTGATGTTTACAATCAAATTGCTTTACGTATGATGAATATCAATGAAAACTTTACCACTGTGAGCATTAAGCCTACTGAGTATTTGAAATTATCAGGTGGTTACAATTGGTATATGAATAGCACACCAACAGATACTTATTTTAATCCAGGTTCTGCTTGGGGATACGTTGTTAACACAGACTCTAACTGTAACGGTGGATCAAGTTCTAGCACTAGCAGTTCACATTGTTCAAATTTAGGCGGTGCAAGTAAATACCATATAGGTTTTGTTGGAGGTGAACTTGATATAGGTAAGCTTTATCCGACTTTGGACGGTTTGAAATTGCAAGCTGGCCTCTATGACTATACAATGCAAAGCACTAATGCTGGCGCTGACAACAAAACAGGTCAAGATATTGATATGTATACAGAGTCTTTAGTTCTTGATTATAGATTTAATAAACGCTTTGATACATATTTAGCTTTCACAAACAACAAATTAGTTGGTATTGGTACTAATGCTGCAGTTAATTATACCGATATTAAAGCTTATGGTGCTGGTCTACGCATGGCATTCTAATCTCTTAATTCAAAGTATTATTTTTGAATGTAAAGAACCCGCTTCGGCGGGTTTTTTTTATGTGAACTATGTTAACTATTATAGCGTCGTGTAAACGACGCTATAGCGACAATAGTTTTGATACTCAATTGATTAAGCCTCTGGTAACACGACACTTGTATTAGCTTTTTTGTTCTCATGCAGGTACGGCACTATAAACAGTAGTTGGGGTCTTGATTGAAGTGCCTTTGATGTTACTTGTAGTAAGTGCGGTTAATCGTGCTAAATCTTGTTATGAAAAGCATTAATTAATCATTCTTTCCAATTGTAAAGAAAATGAAGTATTTAAGGCTTAACATCAAGCATCTACAATAAATTCATTAATCGTGACATGATAAAAACATCTCTTTTCCCACTTGTTGGCATTCTTGTTTTTGTCCTGAATGGACCAATTGAAGCAGCAGAAATCCAGAAGGGTGGAGCTTGGTTAAAACCATTTGATAGTGCGTGGACGGTTAAGCCGTTAATGAATGTAGGCGAGCACATTGGCGACAATGGTTACCGTATGGTTGGCATTCCTGATGGGCTTGGAGCCTTAGATAATGGTGATGGTACTTTATCCATATACATGAATCATGAGATTGGTAAAGATCAAGGCAAAAATCGTCTTCATCATGGTCACGGCGCTTTTGTTTCTCATTGGATTTTAGATATATCAACTTTAAGAATTACAGCCGGTCAAGATTTAATTAAGCTAGTTAAAATTTGGTCGCCTGAACTAAAAGAGCATATCAATCATCCCGGTTATAGTTTCAATAGATTATGTTCTGCAGATTTACCATCATTAAGTGCCTTTTATGACAAGGTCTCAGGCAGAGGCTTTAAAGGACGTTTGTTTATGAATGGTGAAGAGGACCGCGAGGGTGGCAGAGCTTTTGCACATGTTTTGACAGGTGAGCAAAAAGGCATTAGTTATGAGCTGCCTTATTTAGGAAAGTTTGCCTGGGAGAATGCAGTAGCTAATCCAAGTACTGGCATAAAAACAGTAGTCATGGGTATGGACGACAGTCCTGGTGGTCAAGTCTATATGTATGTGGGTGAAAAGCGTGCTATTGGAAATCCTGTCGAGCTTGCAGGATTGATGGGTGGCAATCTTTATGCGATAAAAATTGATGGTAAGCGTTTTGAGTTTGCTAATTTAGGTGATGTTTCCAGTATGAGTGGAGATACGCTAGAGAGGGCTGGAAGATCTGCTAATGTAGCAAATTTTATGCGCCCGGAAGACGGTGCTTGGGATGTAAATAATCCTAGTGTTTTTTACTTTGCAACAACTGATAAGATTGATGGGGCTAGTCAATTATTCCAGCTCACATTTGATGATATTACAAAGCCAGAGATAGGTGGTGTTATTAAAGTAGTGCTTAGTGCCCGTGACATAGGGGCGCAGATGTTTGATAACATTACGGTGGCGGGAGATGGTAAGGTAATAGTGGAAGAGGATCCGGGTGACAATCCGCATATGGCTTCCATTTGGCAATTTGACCCTAAAATAGGCAAGGCAGAAAAGATATTAAGTGTCGCGCCAGAAGCGTTTTTGGATAAAGATAGTCCTGAGTTTTTAACGCAAGATGAAGAAAACTCAGGAATCATTGAGATTACTGATTTAGTCCGCAAAGCGCCATGGTTTCAACCAAGTAATCGTTATTTCTTAGGTTCGCTACAAGTACATGCAAAATCAAGTGATATTGAGCTAGTTGAAGGGGGGCAACTCTACTTCATTACAGGCCCAAATCGCGAATAGTTTAATCTTCTAACGCACCACTTATTTTCCTAATAACTTAGCTTTGATGTAGGTCTTGGTTAAGTGATCAAGTTGTGTGTATTCAAATACGGCACTGTCTTGAATGAGAGCAATACCTACCTCTTTTGCTTCTGCAAATGATGCGTGTTTTTTGTCCATGATTATATTGCTAATGTAGTAATGGACTTTCTTTTTGCCTAACCACCCCATGCCAGCTACTTCACAATAATGCTTGCCAAAGCTAAAGGTGACGGAGAAGTTAATATAATCTTGATGATGTTTGATGACGTTGAAGTCAAAAAATCCAATGGTTTCGGGCACAAATTTCACTTTAAAAAATTAACTCATGATTAATACGGCTTAGCCTGAAGTCAACCGTAGATGACATTTAACTTGTGCGTATATTACGCAAGCTTGATGAGAGGTTGTGTTAAGACTGCATGAAATTTATGTGAAAAAAAGAGTGCCACCAAGGGCACTCTAAAGGGAGTTATCTTTAAAAATATCGACTAAAAAACAAGGTACACAGGCACAATATCCTTTGGTTGCTTGTCTTGTTTCTTTACTTTTAAATGTTCAGTAATGAGTTTAAGTGTTTCGGCTGATCTTGAGATCTCTTCTTTTGATAGCTTGTGAATGTTATTGAGTACTTTTTGACGAGTGAATTGACTGTTTATTTCTGTAGTTTTTCTTTGTTTAATTAATTTCATTACTTCAATCATCTTTAGACTTCTTTAATAAATCTCACATGTTGCATTAAATTATGATTTTTATATATTTCATTTATATGTCAAATTCAATATAAATCAATGACGATTTTTATTAAGCTCTGCTTTTACTAAGTTATTAAATGAATCTTCTTGACTCGTTGATTAGATTTATTTCCATGATCTTATTTAGAGAGGTGGCTACTAAAAGCAGATGATTTTTAATAACAGCGTGTGTTAAATAAGGAATATGGTAAGTTTTCTTACGTTTGGATTGGCTGTCTGATATGGTGACAGTAAATTTAGTTATATCTAGATTGGCAATAGACCAACGATTTAGCTCGCTATCACTCATTCTGACTCCTAAATTTTCACATTAAAACACTATATAAAATCAAATTTGTTACATCAGTGTGAATTTTAAGCATTAAGATTGTTGAGTGCTGGATTTTTGCCTTAGATTTTTAATAAATAAAAGAATAAATCATAGCCTCTCTATACATTAGGCAGCTTATTGAAAAAATAAATATACCTAGAGAAAGTAAGGCAATCATTCCGCTTGCTGTTTTAGCGATATTCCTGAAGCCAAACAATTTGTAATAGCTTGAATAGCTAGTAAATAATATAGTGGAGACAATCCAACTGATAAAAAATATCTTCATTTTATTGACTCAAACAAAAGATAAAAAAATAGAGCACGGTTAAGTGCTCTAATAAATTAGGAGTGATTATGCGTTAATCAGTAATGATTATAGATGTCGATTGTTGCAGTAATAAGACAGTAGGTTAATTAAACAATTTTGCATGGAATTAATGCATCTTCATCAACGCGATAGACTGCACAAAGCCTATGGTATCCATCAGCGATATTAAGCTTGCCATTAGATTGATCTCTAACAAGTAAAAGAGGGGATATTAGTTCGCCAGATTTTATTTTCTTGGTATCGCGCCTAACATGTAAATTACTTACACCTAATAAAGACAAATTAGATGCTCTGAAAATATCTTTGGCTTTAAATTCGACTAAAGTTGCTTTTTTTAGTTTAGCTACAAGATCATTGGAAGTTTTTTCATCGTAAATTAGGCTTAAGTAAGAGGCTGCCGCTGGGTAATCGTGTTCTTGTGGTTTGTTTAGCCAGTGAATCGTTAATTTGTCTTTTTTTGTCATTTACATCACTCCCGAAAAGTAAGCTTATAAGGTAACTGTTATCAGTTAGCTCCAAGATTAACTAAGTGCATTAATCCACTTTGAGTAAAGATAGTCAATCACGATATTATGAAAATTTGATGACAATTGGGGAGTGAGGATGTAATTATTTACAAATGTCAGCTGATCAAAGTTAATCTTAGCGATGACCTTCCTTAGCCATGTTGATGGAGTATTTAGGAATTTCCACAACTAAATCACTGGTGCCAACAATTGCTTGGCACGAAAGACGTGAATTAGGCTCTAATCCCCAGGCTTTATCAAGTAAGTCTTCTTCTTGATCCTCTGGTGCGTTTAGTGTTTTGTAGCCTTCACGAACAATTACGTGACATGTTGTACAAGCACAAACTTTGTCACAAGCATGATCAATATCAATCTCGTGATTAAGCAAGCTATCACAAATAGACTCACCAGTTTTTGCGTCAAAGACTGTACCTTCAGGGCATAGCTCTTCATGTGGCAATACAATAATTTGTGGCATTTGATTTAGTCTCTTAAAGTTCTAGTTTGTTTAAGTTTTTGCCAGCAAAAGCTTTCTTCACGGAGGCATCCATTCGTCTTCCAGCAAAATTTTCTGTTGAATGGTTAAGTATTTCTATTGCTTGAATAATATGGTCTTTATTTTTGTCATGAATAGTTGTTTTGAGTGCTTGAACTTGTGCTTGAATCGTAAAATTTTCATCAGCACTTAAAAGATGGCCGTCCTCTGCTAGGGCTGCATTAATGGCCTCAATTAAACGCTCTGCATCTACAATAGACTCCCTTAAAGCGCGTGCTTGTTTGTCTTGCTCCGCGGCTTCAAAAGAAGATTTAAGCATGTTGGTAATTTCATCTTCTGATAGACCATACGATGGTTTTACGACAATCTCCGCTTCTACTCCGCTTGATTGTTCACGGGCGGTGACGGATAGCAAGCCATCTGCATCTACTTGGAAGGTTACACGAATTCGTGCGGCGCCAGCCGCCATAGGTGGAATACCACGTAACTCAAATTTAGCAAGCGAGCGACAATCTGAAACTAGCTCACGTTCTCCCTGAAGCACGTGAATGCTCATTGCAGTTTGGCCGTCTTTGAATGTTGTAAAGTCTTGTGCACGTGCAACTGGCAATGTGGCATTGCGAGGAATTAAACGCTCAACTAATCCCCCCATGGTTTCTAGGCCAAGAGATAGTGGTATGACATCTAGCAATAGTAAATCATCATCGCTACGGTTGCCAGCAAGAACATTAGCTTGTATTGCAGCACCTAGTGCCACGACTTTATCAGGGTCCAAATTAGTCAGTGGTTCTTGTTTAAAAAATTCAGCCACGGCTTGGCGGATTTGCGGCATACGTGTCGCACCCCCTACCAGAACCACACCTTTAATTTCTTCAATACTCAAGTTTGCATCTCGAAGTGCTTTGCGAGTAGGGTTCAGTGTTTTTGTAACTAAGGTTTGTGTAAGTTCTACTAATTTATCTGCAGTTAGTTTGATATTCACTATCTTGCCAGTGCTTAAGACGCTGGTAATTTGGGCTTCATAATTTTCACTTAGCCATTCTTTTACTTCTCGCGTCTTTGTTAAAAGCAATCTTGTATCTTCTTGGTTAAGTGGTGGCAACTCAGCTTCAGATAATATCCAACAGAAAATACGGTGATCAAAATCATCGCCACCTAAAGACGAGTCACCATTAGTAGCAAGCACTTCAAAAACACCTTTGGATAAGCGCAAAATAGATACATCAAATGTGCCGCCTCCCAAATCATAAATGACATAAACACCTTCAGAAGCATTGTCTAAGCCATAAGCTACTGCTGCTGCAGTTGGTTCATTGAGCAAACGTAAGACGTTCAAACCAGCTAATCGAGCCGCATCCTTCGTTGCTTGACGCTGAGCATCATCAAAATAAGCAGGTACTGTTATCACTGCGCCTGTAAGTTCACCGCCTAGGGCTTTTTCAGCGCGGTCTTTGAGGACACGTAAAATTTCAGCTGAAATCTCAACAGGACTTTTGATACCAGCACGTGTTTCGATTTGCACCATGCCGGCGCCAGTATCACGGAATTTGTAAGGGATGTGTGTTGTATCAGGTATGTCGTTAATGCCTCGCCCCATAAAGCGCTTCACAGAGCTAATGGTGTTTTTCGGATCTGCACTTTGTGCGGCTTGAGCTAAATGGCCAATTGCAATGTTGCCATCTTCTAAATAACGCACCACAGATGGAAGCAGGGCGTGACCATGCTCATCCTGCAAAACGGTACTCATGCCACTTTGTACTGTCGCCACCAGTGAGTTGGTGGTGCCAAGGTCAATGCCGATCGCCAACTTATGCTGATGAGGTGCGGCACTCATGCCTGGTTCTGCGATTTGTAATAAAGCCATGTGGGATTAGTTTTCTAATTGTTCGATTGCGCGATTAATATCAGCACTAATTTTATCAATAAAGCTTAGCTTTCTGACGCTTTCACTGGCTTGGCTATAAGAATTTTCTGCGAACTGATGATTGAGATTTAGTGATAATGCTTTCGCCATTTGTTTAATTTCGATGAGCAATGCATCTAATGCCGAAACGTTTTTGGCTGCATTCGCATCATCAATGGCTTCACGCCATTCCATTTGTAACATTAAAAAGTCGGCTGGCATTGCCGTGTTGCTTTCTTCTAAGGTCTCTATACCATTTAGTTGTAGCAGGTAACGAGCCCGTGCTGTGTTATTTTTTAGGGTTTGATAAGCTTCGTTTACTTGTGTGGCGATTTGCATGGACTGCATGCGTTCATTAGATGATGCAGTTACAAAACGGTCTGGATGCACTTCAGATTGAAGTTTGCGGTAATGCTCATCGAGTATTGTTAAATCGATTTCAAACTGTGTGGGCAAGCCCAATAATTCAAAGTAATTTCTTTGCAGCAATTCCATAAAGCGACTTAAACAGTAAAGCTTTCACCGCAACCGCATTCATCTTTGACGTTAGGGTTGTTGAATTTAAAGCCTTCATTTAAACCTTCTTTAGTAAAGTCTAACTCTGTGCCATCGATATAGACTAAGCTTTTTGGATCAACTATTACCTTTACGCCATGGCTTTCAAAAGCGGTATCTTCAGGCAGCATGTCATCAACAAACTCTAATGTATAAGCCATGCCAGAACAGCCTGTCGTCTTAACGCCAAGACGAAGACCGATGCCTTTGCCGCGGTTTGCCAAGAATTTTTCAACACGTTGTGCTGCAGTTTCTGTAAGTGTGATTGCCATATATTGTTAAGCCTTAATTAAGCTAAGCAGGTTGTTTAGACTTTAAGTCAGCAACAGCGGCTTTGATTGCATCCTCTGCCAACACTGAACAATGAATCTTAACTGGCGGCAATGCAAGCTCTTCTGCAATGGCTGAATTTTTGATTTCAGCCGCTTGGTCTAGTGTTTTTCCTTTTAGCCACTCTGTTACGAGCGAGCTCGAAGCAATTGCTGAGCCGCAGCCGTAGGTTTTGAATTTAGCATCTTCAATAATGCCACTATCATTGACTTTAATTTGTAGTTTCATGACGTCGCCGCATGCCGGCGCCCCAACCATACCAGTGCCAACGTGCGGATCGTTTTTGTCTAACGTACCCACGTTTCTTGGGTTTTCATAATGATCTAAAACTTTATCTGAATATGCCATTTTGATACTCCTTTAGTGGGCTGCCCACTCAACTTTACTTAAATCAATACCATCTAAATGCATCTCCCAAAGCGGAGATAGCTCGCGTAATTTACCAATTTTGCTCTTCATCAAAGAGATCGTGTAATCAATATCTTCTTCGGTTGTAAATCGACCGATTGAGAAGCGAATTGAGCTATGTGCAAGCTCATCAGAGCGACCCAAGGCGCGCAATACGTAGCTTGGCTCTAAGCTTGCAGAGGTACATGCAGAGCCACTTGATACGGCAATGTCTTTCACCGCCATAATCAGTGATTCACCTTCAACAAAGTTAAAGCTGATGTTGAGGTTGTGCGGTACACGGTTTTTCATATCGCCATTGACGTACACTTCGTCAATCTCTTCAAGACCCGCTAGCAAACGGTCACGTAGGCGTCTAATTTGTAAATTCTCGTCTTTCATTTCTAAACGTGCGATACGGAACGCTTCGCCCATGCCAACAATTTGATGTGTCGCTAATGTGCCGGAACGCATACCACGCTCATGGCCACCACCGTGCATTTGTGCCTCGATGCGGATGCGTGGCTTACGGCGAACATACAAAGCACCTATGCCCTTAGGTCCGTAAGTTTTATGCGCTGAGAAGCTCATTAAATCAACTGGTAATTTTTCCAAGTCGATATCCACTTTGCCTGTCGCTTGTGCCGCGTCTACGTGGAAAATAATATTGCTTTCGCGGCAGATATTTCCAATTGATGTAATGTCTTGAATCACGCCGATTTCATTGTTAACCATCATGACAGAAGCTAAAACAGTGTCAGGCTGAATAGCGGCTTTAAACTTCTCTAAGTCGATCAAACCATTTGGTTCAGGTGCTAAATAAGTCGCTGTGTAACCATGCCGTTCTAGTTCTCGAAACGCATCAATTACTGCTTTATGTTCGGTTTGGACTGTAATGATGTGTTTGCCTTTGGTGCTACTGTAAAAGTTAGCTGCTCCTTTGATGGCTAGGTTGTTAGACTCTGTGGCCCCCGATGTCCACACAATTTCACGTGGATCTGCATTCACCAATTTTGCGACCTCATCACGCGCTTCTTCAACTGCTTGTTCGGCTGTCCAGCCAAATGGATGGCTACGTGAAGCAGGATTACCAAAATGCTCCGTAATGTAAGGAATCATTTTTTCAGCAACACGCGGGTCAACCGGTGTCGTCGCTGAGTAATCAAGATAAATTGGTGTTTTTACTGTCATATATTTCCTGTAAGTCTTAAATTTCTAATTCTATTAAACTGCAATCGCAGTCAGTTCTCGTAAACGTTGAACTTCTATTTGTAGGGCAGCTAAAAAGCGATTGAGTTCATTGCTAGTATTCTTTGCACTTAAGCTCACACGCACTGCGCCACGGGCCAAGTCTGGCGCAACTCCCATAGACATTAATACGTGGCTAGGTTCTGAGCTATCGCTTGAACATGCTGATCCGCTTGCTACTGCAAAGCCTTTTCGGTCTAAAGCCATGACGAGTGTTTCGCCTTCAATTTCATTAAAAGCAAAAAAACTGGTATTTGCTAGACGCGCCGCTTTATCACCAAAAATCGTAGCGCCTAAATCTTTTAGTTCAAGTTCAAAGGCATTACGTAATTGGCCTGTTACTTTCGAGCGAGTCTCACGTTCAGTTTTGAGTAATGCACATGCCGCGCCGAAGCCGACTATTGCAGCCACATTTTCGGTGCCACTGCGCAACCCTTTTTCTTGACCGCCACCGTGCAATAGCGGTTTGATATCCACACGCTTATCTAAAATGAGGGCGCCAGCACCTTGCGGACCATTAATTTTGTGTGATGAAACAGTCATAGCATGGACACCTAATGACTCAAAGTCCACGACGAGCTTGCCTAATGCTTGCACAGCGTCAGTATGGAAAAGTGCGCCTTTGGATTTAGCGATTTCAGCTAATCTTGCAATATCTTGAATCACGCCTGTTTCATTATTTGCGAGCATTACAGAAACTAGGCTAGTTGGTTTCTCTAATGCAACATCTAAACTTAGTGGATCAACTTTCCCAAAGTTGTCAGTTGCGATCACTGCAACACGGTAGCCATTTTCACGAAGTGCAAAAGCAGGGCGAGTAACCGCAGGGTGCTCTATGGCACTCACCGCAATTTGCTTCGCATGCTTATTGTCGCCAGCCATTCCATGGATGGCGAAGTTATTGGCTTCTGTACCGCTCGCGGTAAAGATGACATGTGATGGATGCGCTCCACAAGCTTCAGCTACTTGTTCGCGAGCCCGATCTAGAGCTTGGCGCGCCGCACGACCATATAAATGGCGGCTAGTGGCATTGCCATATTGGTTCTGCAGATAAGGCAGCATGGCTTCTAGTACGCGTGGGTCTAAAAGCGAGGTGCTGTTGTTATCTAAAAAAACGTGTTCGTTCGACATGGTTAATTAACCAGCAATTCTGCCGCAAATTCTTTTTTTGCATTAAATGAAATAGGTTTGCTTTCACCTTTTGCTTTTGCCTCATTGCTTGCAACTAAGTCAGCCAAACTAATGCCTGAAAGGTATTCTAAAATTTTCACATTGAGGCTAGTCCATAAATCATGGGTCATGCAACGACCTTCGTCGTGGCAGTTTTCCTGGCCGCCACATTGGGTAGCGTCGATGAGTTCGTCCACTGCGCTAATAATTTCGGACACTGAAATTTCACTTAAAGGTTTTGCAATCCGATAGCCTCCGCCTGGGCCGCGAACGCTTATAACTAATCCACAACGGCGTAAACGACTGAAGAGCTGCTCAAGGTAAGATAAAGAAATGCTTTGGCGCTCACTGATGCCGGCTAAAGTCACAGGTTTATCGGCCTCGCTCATGGCAAGGTCTAGCATGGCGGTGACTGCAAATCGACCTTTTGTGGTTAATCGCATACTTATCTTCCTAAAGGTTTGGGGTATTGGCTATGGATGTTTTGATAGCCTTAAACAAGCGTGAATATTATAATAACCCAATACTTTAGTCAAGTATTAATCCTCACTTGAAAATCTTGATGTTCTCTTCTTTTAGAGTTTGATAAAATTGAGTTTTTTATGAAGTGCTAATCGGATTGCTCGTTGGCGTACGCGATTGCTTTTAGGTTTGATTGGTTTAAAGCCGTTCGCTGTGGCGTATAGCAGTGATTCTAGTTCTTCAATGACGGTTTCCCAGCGTATATTAGCAACACTTGAAATCGATTGTTTTTGACAATGCTTGAGGAGGGCGGTATTTTGGCTGGCTTCAACGGCCATATTAATCAGCTCACTACTTTGATTGAATGTTGCCAACAAACCATTGTTGCGGTGTTTAATAATATCTCCTGCCGCAGCGTAGTCATAAGCCACAACACATAAGCCACTGGCTAATGCCTCTGGTACTACATTCCCAAAGGTTTCAGTGATGCTAGGAAAGATAAATATGTCTGCAGAAGCGTAGTGCTCAGCAAGCGATTTTCCCTGCTGACTACCGCAAAAAATAGCTTGTGGACAAGCATTTGCAAGCTCATCTCGTAAAGGTCCATCACCCACAAATATAAGTTTTGCTCTAGGATTTGTTTTTTGGATAGCCTGAAATGCATCCAATACTAAAAAAATGTTTTTTTCTTTCGCTAGTCTACCAACATGAATGACAACCAAATCTCCTTCATCTGTATCCCATTTTTTTCGTAAATCGGCCGAACGATTTGCTGGAGAGAATTGGTTTGTATCGACGCCTCTTGCCATGATAAAAACATTTTTATAGCCAGTTGCTTCGAGTTCTTTAACGACCTTTTGTGTTGGTGCAAGTGTTGCTTGGGTTTGGTTATGAAAGTATCTTAAATAGCTTTCAATTGGCCTCATTAAAAAGCTTGCGCCGTAATGTTTGGAGTATTGATGAAAATTAGTGTGATAAGAGCTAATCACTGGAATATGGAGTTTTTTTGCGGCTTGCAGTGCTGACCAACCTAATGGGCCTTCGGTGGCGATATGCACAACATCTGGTTTATTTTCAGACCACAATTTAATTAAACGATTTTTAGCAGGAAAACCAAATTTTAAGTGCTTGTAAAAGGGGATTGGCATTCCAGTGACCAAGAATTCTTGGATGTTTTTTGAGTAAATTGGAGTGTCTAGATTATTTTGCTTTGGGCGAATTACTTGAACTTGGTGCTGATTCTTTGATAGCTGCTCTGTTACTTTACCTAGCGTCATAGCGACGCCATTGATTTCAGGTTTAAACGTTTCAGTGACTAGGGCAAACTTTAGTCGATGTGGTTGCTTTAAGTCTTTAATTTTTGTCATTCTCGCATCCATCTAGTTTTGAAAATTTTAAGATGGTTTCAAAAGACATTTATGAAAATTTTATGAAATCTTTCTCACTTGATTTGATTGTTAATATTTAATTAAACGTACTTGGAATTGAAATAATTTCTACACAAGCTAACACCATAATTGGCAAAAAGTAAAATTTTCTAAATGTTTCATATTTTGTCATGAAATTGTAACAATATTATGAAATTCAATACGGTAGAATGCTTGTAGACAAATAAACAAATAAACAAATAAACAAATAAACAAATAAACAAATAAACAAATAAACAAATAAACAAATAAACAAATAAGGGATGTTTTTTATGAAAACTATTAATTTGGATTACATTGAACAAGCTAAGAATTTAAGCGAAGAAGAACGCGATCGTATCCTGTCTCGAATGGGTGGTAAATTACCAAAGCGATTGCAAAAAGAAAAGTTGACTGTTGAAGAAGCGATTGCAATTCAATTGGAGTTAGAAGAGGAGCAGTTGGAAGAGTGGAGAGCTAATATGGCTGTTATTCAAGAAAAGGCAGCTAAAGCTAAGTTAAAGGCTGAAGAAAAAGCTGCTAAGGTGAAAGCCAAAGCCGAGCCTTTAGAAGCTGCCTCTAAAGCAAAACTTGCTAAATCTTCAACCATAAAAGCACAGCCAGCAAAAAAAATGACATCTTCAGCAAAATCAGCGGCTGTTTCTAAAGCTTCTGCAGGCTCAGTAGTCGCTCCAAAAACAACTGATAAAAAATAATGAAAACGTTTCTGATCGCCAATCCTAAAGGAGGAAGCGGTAAAACGACCCTTGCGACCAATTTGGCCGGTTACTTTGCTAGCCGCGGTCGCCACGTAGTTTTGTCAGATATGGACAGACAAGAGTCTTCACTTGGCTGGCTTGATCGTCGTTCAGCTGATTTGCCTTTAATTCATGCGTTGAATGGACGAAATGGCCCGATAAGTAGTTTAAGTGCCGACGTTAACGTCATTGACTCTCCTGCTGGGTTGCGTGGAGATAAGTTGAGTGATGCAGTAAAGACGGCTGATTGGGTAATTGTTCCAATGCAGTCCTCTACTTTCGATATTAATGCCACACAAGATTTTTTAGAAGTTCTTAAAGAAGAAAAGGCTGTACGCAAAGAGCGTACTTTTATTGCAATGGTGGGAATGCGAGTTAACCCTAGAACAAAAGCAGCGCTTAACTTGGAGGAGTATTTAGCCAGAAGCGGTTTCCCTGTCATGGGACATTTACGCAATGCGCAAGTGTATGTTCACGCTGCTGAAAGAGGCATAAGTTTGTTTGACATGAGTCCTTCACGCGTCAAACAAGATATTCAACAATGGTCAAATTTATTGCAGTGGATTCGCGCTGGCGAAAATAAAGGCGTTTAAGTCGTTCAGAGTTTAAAGTTTCTTAAACGCATCCACATCAAAAGCTTTTCCAACTTCAACATCTGATTCCACATTCGCACCTAGCATATTAAGCTGCGCCATCACTTCTTGTAATTTCACATCCTGTGCTGCAGCATGGTTAAGTAATGCATGAATGGCTTTGGTCATCGGGTCATTTGCATTGTCGCTCACAGCATAAGCTGAGAAGCCAATTTTTTCAGCCATATCATCGCGCTGTTTATTGGTTTCTTGCTCAAGTATGCGAGCGGGGATGCCAACCGCAGTCGCATTCTCTGGAACGTCTTTGACGACTACAGCATTTGAACCTATTTTAGCGCCTTTTCCAATGATGATTGGGCCTAAAACTTTTGCGCCCGCGCCAATGACGACGCCTTGCTCTAGTGTTGGATGGCGTTTTCCTTTATTCCATGAGGTGCCGCCAAGAGTAACGCCATGATAAAGCGTACAATCGTCGCCGATGACAGCGGTTTCGCCAATCACAACACCCATGCCGTGATCGATAAATACGCGACGACCTATAGTCGCACCAGGATGAATTTCAATCCCCGTTAGCCAGCGTCCGATGTGTGAAATAAAGCGTGCAATCCAGAAGAAGCGTTTGCTCCAAATCCAATTTGAAAGGCGATGAATGATAAGCGCATGCACGCCAGGGTATGTGGTGATGATTTCCCAATGCGTTCTAGCTGCTGGGTCTCGTTCGAATACAACAGAAATATCTTCTTTAATATGCTTAAACATTATTCTTTACTCTTTATCGCTAAAGCTTCTTGGGTTTTGCGTAAGTTTTAATATACCACGCAAAATGTTTACTTCTTCTTTTTCTAGGCTGGCACGTGCGTAAATTCGGCGAACTCGCTGCATCAGCTTTTTAGGTTCTTTGGGATTTAAAAATCCAACCTTTATCAGTGTTTCTTCTAGGTGCTGATAAAAGCCTTCAATCTCTTCACTCGTCGCAAGAAGTACTTTGTTAGTGGTTTTCTCAATATTGTTCTCGCCTGCTGCCATGCGGAGTTCATAGCACATCACTTGGACGGCTGCAGCGACATTCAGCGATGAGAAATCAGGATTGGTAGGAATCATCGCAAGTAATTGGCAAAGGTCTAGCTCTCTATTTGAAAGACCGCTCATTTCTGTACCAAACACCAAAGCTACAGTTTGCTCACCTTTTGCAATATTTTCTGCTTTTGTTGCTGCTTCTCGCGCTGACATGAGCTCATGAGAAAGCTGGCGTTTGCGGGCGCTCATTCCAATGGCGACGGCACAACCTTTTAGAGCATCTTCTAATGTATCGCAAACCACTGCGTTCTCTAGCAAGTCAACAGCGCCACACGCAAGCGCGTTGGCTTCATTGTCTGGGAAGTGTTTAGGTTGTACCAAGTAGAGTTGGCTGAGCCCCATGGTTTTCATCGCGCGTGCTGCTGAACCAATATTGCCAGGGTGGCTAGTTTGGCAGAGCACAATACGAAAATTATTTAGTAAGTTAAGTTTGGAAGTCATGGCATAAAGCATTAAAATGACATTTTAACAGCTCTTTAATCATGCCTCATGTAGATTTACTACATAGATTTCGAGATTCGATATCAGGCAACAATGGAAAATAGACATGCATCCAATGCTTACGAATGCGGTAAAAGCCGCGCGCCGTGCTGGCACCATTATCAATCGCGCCTCTCAAGATATAGGTGCGATTAAAGTACATAGTAAAAATTACAACGACTTCGTGAGTGAAGTCGACCATGCATCAGAGCGTGCAATTATTGAAACACTTCAAGAGGCCTATCCAGACCACGGCTTTATTGGTGAGGAAAGCGGGAATGATAGAACAGACGCCGAGCATGTTTGGATTATTGATCCATTAGATGGCACAACGAATTTCTTACATGGTTTTGAGCAGTATTCAGTCTCGATTGCATTAATGAGTCGCGGGCAGTTGGAGCAAGCAGTTGTGTATGATCCAAGCCGTAATGATTTGTTTACTGCGACGCGCGGGCGCGGTGCATTTTTAAATGACAAACGTATTCGTGTGAGTAATCGCGCTAAACTTCAAAGTGCAATGATAGGTACTGGTTTTCCATTCCGTGATTTTAAACATTTAGATACTTATCTAGGTATGTTTAAAGATATGATTAAAAACACAGCAGGTCTACGTCGCCCTGGTTCAGCAGCACTTGATTTAGCCTATGTGGCGGCTGGATGGTTTGATGGTTTCTGGGAAATTGGTTTGTCTAAATGGGATATCGCTGCAGGTGCATTGTTAGTGCAAGAGGCGGGCGGCATTGTAGGCGATTTTGAAGGCAATGAGACTTGGATAGAAACTGGAAATATTGCTGCAGGAAATCCGAAAGTGTTCGCACAAATGTTGCAAATCTTAGCTCCACATCTGACCGATGAATTGAAATCGAAATGTCAGGTTAAGATGACTGATTAATACGAAATGAACACTAAAGGTAGCGCTATGAAGAAAGTTACAAAAGCAGTTTTCCCTGTTGCGGGTCTTGGAACGCGATTTTTGCCAGCGACCAAAGCTAATCCAAAGGAGATGTTGCCAATTATCGATAAGCCTTTGATTCAGTATGCGGTTGAAGAGGCAATTGATGCAGGTATTACTGACTTAGTATTTATTATCGGACGTAATAAAAGGGCAATACCAGATCATTTCGATATGGCTTATGAGCTAGAGAATGAGCTTTATCGTAATGGCAAAACAGAGCTTCTGAAAATTGTTCAGAACATTATTCCCAAGCATGTAAATTGTATTTATATACGTCAATCACAGGCTTTAGGTCTGGGTCATGCGGTACGTATTGCAAGACCAGTGGTAAATGATGAGCCTTTTGCTGTGCTTCTTGCAGATGACTTGTTGGATGGCAAAGTGCCCGTTATGAAGCAAATGGTTGAGGCTTACGACTATTATCGTTGCTCATTGTTAGGTGTTCAGAATGTACCTCGTGAACAAACCAAAAGTTACGGTATTGTGGCAACAACGCCAGTAAATGAGCAAATTGAGCAGGTCTCAGGTATTGTAGAAAAACCAAAGCCAGAAGAAGCGCCATCAACATTGGGCGTTGTTGGGCGTTATATTTTAACGCCAAGAATTTTCCATCATTTGGATAAAGTGAAGCCTGGTGCTGGTGGCGAGATTCAACTAACAGATGGCATTTCAGCCTTGCTAGCGGAAGAGCAAATTTTGGCATATCGCTATGATGGTGTTCGCTATGATTGCGGCTCTAAAGCAGGCTATATGGAAGCGACAGTGCGTTTAGGGTTACGTCACCCTGAAGTTGGCCCTGAATTCAAGAAGCTACTAGAAAAGATTGTGAACGAAGAGAAATTTAAGTAGTTTTAAATAGAAAATGAAAAGCCCAGCATGCTGGGCTTTTTTTATGATGGTTATTTCTTAAGCTCTAGTGTGCTGAGTGTTCGGGCTCGTACTTCTTTTAGTAGCTCAGCATCATTAATTAGTGATTGTCCGTAAGATGGCACCAATGTACGCATTTTTACTTTCCACTCCTGTGTTTGAATACGGTCACTAAAGCAACGTTTAATCACATCCGTCATTGCTTGAACCGATGTTGATGCACCAGGAGAGGCTCCTAGCAATGATGCAATAGATCCATCTTTGGCTGTTACAATTTCCGTGCCAAACTCTAACTTTCCGCCTTTTTTGTGGCAATTTTTAATGATTTGTACACGTTGGCCAGCTGTAGCAAGATGCCAGTCTTCAGGCTTTGCATTAGGGAAATATTGTTGCAATGATTTCATCCGGCTTTCTTGAGATTGCACGACCTCACTAATCAAATATCGAGTTAAGCCCATATTTCGTAAGCTTGCGAACATCATCGATTTAAGGTTATTGACCTTGAAGGATTTCGCCAAATCTAGGAATGAACCTTTTTTGAGGAACTTAGTGGTAAATCCAGCGTAAGGGCCAAACAATAAAGCAGGCTCGCCATCAATAATTCGAGTATCTAAATGCGGCACAGACATGGGTGGCGCACCAATTGCAGCCTTGCCATATACCTTGGCGTTATGCTCTCTGATAATTTCAGGGTTTTTGCAGACCAACCACAATCCGCTCACAGGAAAGCCGCCATAGCCCTTGCTTTCTGGGATGCGAGATTTTTGAAGGAGAGGTAAGGCTCCACCACCGGCGCCAAGGAATACAAACTTGGCATGAATGGTGTGTGATTTTTTGGTCGTGCGGTCTTGGATGTTGACGTTCCAAATGCCCCGCTTATCTTGCTTTAAGCGACGCACATTCTGATTGAGCTGAAGCTCAAAACCGCCTTGTTTTTGTAGGTGTAAAATCAACCCGCGCGTTAATGCACCAAAGTCCACATCAGTTCCATAATCCACTCGTGTGGCTGCAACTACTTGGTTATCCCGGCCTTCCATAATGAGTGGCATCCACTGCTTGAGCTTGCTGACATCTTCGCTATACTCCATATCTTGGAATAATGGATGTTGGGAAAGGCTCTCAAAACGTCTTTTTAGGAAAGCGACGTTCTCTTCACCCCACACAAAGCTGAGGTGAGGCGTTGGGTTGATAAAGTCTTTAGCTTTTAGAATATTTTGTTCTACTAAGTAAGACCAAAACTGGAGTGATTCTTCAAACGCGGCATTGATTTGAAGCGCGCGGTTTGTCGCAACGCTACCATCTGAATTCTGTGGGGTGTAGTTGAGTTCGCAGTAGCCAGCGTGGCCTGTGCCAGCATTATTCCAGCCATCTGAGCTTTCGCCTGCAACATTCGGCAGGCGCTCAATCATATGAATGGATAGACCAGGGTCCAGTTCTTTTAGCATAGCCGCTAGCGTTGCGCTCATCACTCCTGCGCCCACTAATAAAACATCGACTTGCTGATTCAACATGAATGCGTTGCCTATTTTTGTTAAAAATCGCGCTTTTAATTGAGCGCGCGGACAGCATGATAAGCGTGAATTCGTTTGATGTAAATTGCCTCGCCTAACATGCAGATGGGGCAAACTGCCCCATCTTGATTTGCTGCATTTAAATTAAAACTTAAGTGATGCTTTGTTTTAGCTGTTCAAGAATTGCTGGATTTTCTAAAGTTGAAATATCCGAAGTAATTTCTTCGCCCTTTGCTAAGCTTCGTAAGAGACGCCGCATGATTTTTCCTGACCGTGTTTTAGGTAAATTGTCCCCAAACCGAATGTCGTCTGGTTTGGCAATTGGGCCGATTTCTTTACCAACCCATTCGCGTAGATCTGCGATAATTTTTTTAGCATCTTCACCTTCAGGACGCTTACCTTTAAGTACAACGTAAGCAACAATAGATTCCCCTTTGATGTCGTGAGGCCTACCCACTACAGCGGCTTCAGCCACTAAAGGATTGGCTACTAATGCAGATTCGATTTCCATTGTGCCTAAGCGGTGACCAGAAACATTAAGTACATCATCAATACGTCCCATGATGGTGAAGTAGCCAGTTTCCGCATCGCGAATTGCGCCGTCGCCAGCCAGATATAGCTTTCCACCTAAATCTTCTGGGAAGTAAGATTTGACATAGCGTTCATCGTCATTCCAGATGGTTCGAATCATTGAAGGCCATGGACGTTTAATCACCATTAAGCCACCTGTCCCCCATGGCACATCTTTGCCTGTTTCATCGACGACATCGGCTTGAATGCCCGGGAAGGGGAGAGTGCATGAGCCTGGAATGAGTGGGGTGACGCCTGGCAATGGCGTAATCACATGACCGCCAGTTTCTGTTTGCCAGAAGGTATCCATAATTGGGCAATTGTTGTTGCCTACTTCTTCGTAATACCACATCCAAGCTTCAGGATTAATCGGTTCGCCTACTGAGCCTAGTAAACGTAAGCTACTTAGGTCATATTGCTTAGGATGAAGCTCAGGATTGGTGCTTGATGATTTAATCAATGAGCGAATGGCTGTGGGCGCTGTGTAAAAAATACTGACTTTATGCGCAGCAATCATCCGCCAAAAACGACTTGCGTTGGGATAAGTCGGAATTCCCTCAAATACCACTTGAGTGACACCCAAAGCCAATGGGCCATATGCTACATAACTGTGGCCAGTAATCCAGCCCACGTCTGCAGTACACCAAAAGACATCACCATCTTTCGCATCAAACGTCCAGCGCATGGTGTTCATCGCATGCAGCAAATAGCCCGCAGAGGCGTGTTGAACACCTTTTGGTTTGCCTGTCGAGCCAGATGTGTAGAGCAAGAATAATGGGTGTTCTGCATTTACAAAAACGGGTTCGCATGAGTTGGCTTGGCCTGCGATTAAATCATCCCACCAAATATCACGACTATAGTTATCAATTCCTAAACCAGTTCGTTTGTAAACGATCACTTTTTCAACAGTTTCACAGCCAACCATTGCCAATGCTTCATCTACAGCAGATTTTAGTGGCAATGCTTTGCCACCACGGAATTGACCGTCAGCCGTGATGACAGCGCGTGCGCCTGTATCTTGAATTCGCTCTTGTAAGCTTTTAGATGAAAAGCCACCGAATACAACAGAATGGGTTAAGCCTAAACGTGCACAAGCTTGCATCGCAACAATCGCTTCAACGCCCATCGGTAAATAAATAATGACGCGGTCGCCAAGATTAAGCTTGAGTGATTTAAGTCCATTCGCTAGTTGGCAAACGCGGTTATAAAGATCTTGATAAGTAACATGGCTCACTGAGCCATCATCCGCCTCAAAAATAATCGCGATCTGATTAGCTCGGGTCGCTAAATGACGATCTAAACAATTGTATGAAACATTCAGTTCACCATCATCAAACCATCGGTAAAAAGGCGCGTTTGATTCGTCTAATGTTTTGGTGAAGGGCTTTTTCCAGTCAAGCAACTCTCTTGCCAACTCCGCCCAAAAGCCTTCATAGTCATCGCTTGCTTTTTTACAAAGTGCTTGATATTCCACCATGCCTTTTACATTCGCATTGGCTTGTAATTCCTCACTTGGCGTAAAAACTCTTGTTTCATGCATCACTGATTCGATAGAACTCATCCTTGCTCCCACTGATTTTTTATTATTGTGATGATTTAAAATTTATTATTTAACGCTATTCAAACAGAAGCGCCTGCATTAATCGCGATTACCTTTTTACCTGAACTTATTGATGCACTACTTTTATAACCATCCATCAAATTGAAGTTGAGATATTGATAGATGGAGGCATGATGCGCGCTAATGGTATCACCCACAACTTGCAAGTACTCTTGGGTCGTTGGTAGACGCCCTAGTTTTGCGCACACAGCAGCGAG
>Ga0316229_1001287_pt1 | contig 26597 bp, 32 predicted proteins | sample TBH18023metaG_FD_206011 | JGI IMG/M metagenome (GOLD analysis project Ga0316229, IMG submission 206011) | Freshwater microbial communities from Trout Bog Lake, Wisconsin, USA - TBH18023 | ecosystem: Environmental > Aquatic > Freshwater > Lake > Hypolimnion/Profundal zone | place: USA: Wisconsin... | reverse complement strand
GAGACCTCATCCGCCGGCTCGCGGAACTGAACGAGATCGGTATCGCGCTCTCCCAGGAGAAGGACATCGACCGGCTGCTGGAGACGATCCTGATCGCGGCCATGAAGATCACGCATGCCGACGGGGCACGCTCTACCGCCGGCCGGCGGCCAGCAAGGATACCCTGAACTTTGAGATTGTCCGGACCGATTCGTTGAAGCTCGCCCTGGGCGGCACCACGGGCGCGAAAATCACCTTCGAGCCCATCCAGCTGCGCACACCCGAAGGACGGGAGAACACGTCCATGGTCGCGGCGTATGCCGTGCTCAAGGACCGCACCGTCGCCGTGGCCGACGCCTACCGCGAGGAGGGGTTCGATTTTTCCGGGACCAAGGCCTTTGACCAGCGCACGGGATACCGTTCCCAGTCCTTCCTGACGGTGCCGATGAAGAACCACGAGGGGGACATCATCGGCGTGCTGCAGCTGATCAATGCGAAGGACCGCGCCACCGGCAAGATCGGCCCGTTCAGTGCGACCGACCAGCGCCTGGCCGAGTCGCTGGCGTCGCAGGCCGCGGTCGCGCTGACCAACCGGCTGCTGATCCAGCAGTTGGAAAACCTCTTCGAGTCGTTCGTGAAGCTCATCAACCAGGCGATCGACGACAAGTCCGCCTACACCGGCGGCCATTGCTACCGTGTTCCCGTGCTCACGATGCTCCTGGCGGAGGCCGTGGATCAGGCGCAGGCGGGCCCGCTGGCCGACTGGCACATGACGGACAAGGACCGCTATGAGCTCCGGATCGCGGCGCTCCTGCACGATTGCGGCAAGGTCACCACGCCGGTCCACGTCGTGGACAAGGCCACGAAGCTCCAGACCATCCATGACCGGATCGAACTCGTGGATGCGCGGTTCGAGATCGTGAAGCGCGACGCCGAGATCAGGGCGCTTCGCTCCCGGGTCGGCGTGACGGAGGAAGAGGCCGTGAAGATTGACGAGGACTTCCTGCAGCGCGTGCGCGACATCGAGGCGGACCGCCGTTTCCTGCGCGCCTGCAACGTGGGCGGCGAGACGATGAAGACCACCGACCGGGAGCGCGTCCAGTCGATCGCCAAAAAGTACCGCTGGAAGACCGCGCACGGCGAGGAGGCGGATTTGCTGACGCCGGATGAGATCGAAAACCTGACGATTTACTCCGGCACGCTGACGGCGGCGGAGCGGCGCGTCATCAACCACCACATCGAGGTCACGATCAAGATGCTGGAGGCGCTGCCCTGGCCCCGGCACCTGCAGCACGTGCCGGAGTTTGCGGGCGGCCATCACGAGCGGATGGACGGCAAGGGCTACCCGCGCGGGCTCACGCGCGAGCAGATGTCGGTGCAGGCGCGGATCATGGGCATCGCGGACATCTTCGAGGCGCTGACGGCGCGGGACCGGCCCTACAAGCGGGGCAAGACCCTCACCGAGTCGCTCTACATCCTCGGCCTGATGCGCCTGAATGGCCACGTGGACCCCGACCTGTTCGACATCTTCGTCCGGAACCGCGTCTACGAGCGCTACGCCAGGGAATTCATGACCCCGGAGCTGATCGACCAGGTGGATGTCAGCCAGATTCCCGGCTACGCCGGGGACTGATTCCGGATAAGCGCAGCGACGCGAGGAGGCCAAGTTCGGCCGGAGAATGGTTCCGGATTTGAAGCCTCAGGCCTGGCCCGGGCCCTGGCGCCTGCGCTGCCGGGCGATCAAATGCCAAATCCGCCTCGTGTTGATTGGATCGGCGGGTAGGGTGGCCGCATGCCCCACGACCCCCATGAGCAGTTTGACCATGCCGTCCTCGACCTCATTGACCACAGTCCGGGGGGCGCGGTGCCGCATACCCCGGCCTACCAGGATGCGCTGCAGCGGCTCCATGCCTCCCATCAGGCCTATGCGAACGCCGATCACAAGGACGGGCACGTGACCGCCCGGTCGCTTGCCAAGCTGCCCTTGTTTCATGCGGGCAACCTCGGGGCGCTGATCGAGGGAAAGATCACGCCGCCGGAGCTGGAGTCCAATGCCAGCATCTATGACCGCTATGTGCAGTCGCTGCCGGCCGCGCTCCGGGCCAAGGCGGAGGCCTGCCGCCTCATGGTGATCGGCAAGGCCGTTCACCACCGGGCCAGGCACGGCCACGAGGTTTTTCACGATCCGGTCCATTCGGTCTTCCTCGTGCCCGGGGCCGGGCCGCATCCCGGCCTGCCGGGAAATTACCTGCATGGCTCGATGTTCCAGGTGAGCGCGGACGCCACGTCGTGGGCGGTCCACGTGCATGACAGCGATGATGGCGCGGCGCTCGCGGATGCCCCGAGCCTGGCCGAGGCGCTTGCCCGGCTGCAGGAAGTGCTCGCCTGCGCCCCGTTCCATCTCAGCGAACTGGCGGCCCTCGGCTTCCGGCTGAATTGAGGCGGGCGCGACGGCCGTCAGCAGATCATGCCGCGCTTGGCGGACGCCCCGTGACCGATCGGGTTCTCGCCCACCCAGCGCTCGTCGATGGGCTCCGAGGCCGGCTGGTACCGGGTGTCGGTCGAGAACCGGAAAAAATGCGTCTGGTTGTCGAGGCTGGCGTGCACGGTGCGCATCCCGAAGATCAGCACGTCGCCCATGCGGTATTCGGTCGTCAGCCAGCGGCCGCCCAGGTGCCCGCGCAGGGATTTGGGATTGTTGGAGAGAATGCCGCCCCATTTCCACGGGATCTCCCCCGACTTGATCCGGGCGGCCTCGGCGCGGTTTTCACAATAGGTGTCCACGTCGCGGCTCAGATAGTGCTTCAGGCGCTCGCCCTGGCGGTGCGATCCCTCGAGCATCATCAGTCCGCCAATCTCGTAGCTGAGGTCGCCAAACGGCGTCCACACGGAGCATAGCCGGGAGCTGCCGCGTCCCATGTAGACCGTGTCGCAGTGCGGGTCGGTGCCGAATCCCGGGCCCATGGTGCGGACCCAGGTAAAATCAAAGTGCCGCACGCTTTCGCCGAAGAAGCCGGCGAACAGCTCCAGCAGTTTCCCGGAGTAAAGCAGCCGCTGCATGGGCGCATTGCCGCGGGCCACGCTGTTCATGAAATCCACGGCCGGGCGGGGGTCGGCGAGGAACGACATGTCCGCGCCGGCGAGCTTGACCCCCTGGTCGACCGGATAGGCCGGATCCAGCAGGCCCTTGCGCGCGAGGGTCGCGGTGAGCTGCCGGCGCGCCTCGACGACTTCATCGCGCGGGTAGAATCCCGGGATGAACAGATACCCGTCCTCGGCGAACCGCTCGCGGAGCGCCGCAGGGTCGTCCTGCACGTCGTCGGAGCGTCGCAGCTCGCCAAACGCATCGCCGGAAACATCCAATTCATGGCCCTTGGCCAGGATCCTGGGGAGAGTCGCATTCATGCTGGGGTGGCGCGGACGGGGTAACTAACTCGGCCATGGCCTACGGGGACTCGGCGCGGCGGGCAATGCAATTGTCATTCCCGGGATCAAGGCCCGGGTGCTTGAATCCCGGCGCAACCGCTGCATGCTTCGGCGGTCAGTGATCTGTTCCGCTTCACCCTCTCCAAGCCTCCGAACTCCATGAGCTCCCTTCCTCCCTTTGCCGAAACCATCACCCAAGGCGGCCGCGCCGGCTCCGTCGAAACCTCCGAGGAGGGGTTCAACCTCCACTTCAAGCCGCCCTCCGTGATGAATCCCCAGGGGCTGACCCCCGAGCATCTCTTTGGCGCCGCCTGGGCCGCCTGCTTCAACGGCGCGGTGAAGTACATCGCGAAGGAGTCTGGACATGCCGACGACGGCATCACGGTCGAGGCGCGCGTGCAGTTGCAGCCGAGCGGGCCGAAGCCCTTCGTGGTCGAGCTCCTGGTGAGCATCCCGGGCCTGGATGACGAAAAGGCCGGCCAGGTCCTCGCGAAGGCCCATGCGATCTGCGCCTACTCGAAGGCCACCAGGGGCAATGTCGACGTGACGATCACGCTGGATTGAGCGCCGGGCCAAGACCGGCTCGACATCACGCCGGCCCGCGGCACCGTCGGGGGGCATGGCGAAAGCGAAGGGAGTCCAGCGACGGGCCCGGAAGACCTATCAGGCCCGGGTGCGCGCGCTGCGCGAGGATCTGGTGCAGATGCAGGTCCGGCTGAAGGAATCGCCGTTCAAGGTCCTCCTGATCCTCGCCGGGCCGGAAGGCGCCGGGCGCGGCAACCTCCTGAACACGCTGGCGGGCTGGCTCGATCCGCGCGGGGTGGAGACGTTCTCCTTTCATGAGCCGACCGACGAGGAGCGGGAGCGTCCGCTGCAATGGCGCTTCTGGCGCAGCCTGCCCGCCAGCGGCCGGATCGGCCTCTACGCGGGCTCGTGGTACACCGAGACGCTGCGCGCGGAGGCGAAGAGCGAGCGGGCGCTCGAGCGCACCGCCCGCGAGGCGGAGCGCATCGCCCATTTCGAGAAACTGCTCTCCGACGGCGGCACGCTCATCATCAAGGTTTGGCTGGAAATTTCCCGGGAGGCCCAGGGTCGCCGGCTCCGGGCCTTGCGCGCGGATCCGCTGACGGCCTGGCGCGTGACGGAGGAGGACTGGCGCCATCATCGCATCTACGACCGCCTCGCCCGGACGGCGAAGCTCATCCGGGCGCGCACCGACCGGCCGGGCGCGCGTTGGACCCTCCTCAAGGCGGAGGACGAGCCCTTGCGCGACCTGCGTTTCGGCCAGCTCCTCCTGAGCCGGTTCCGCCGGCAACACGCCCGGCTCGGTCGGCTCGCCGCCTCCGGTCGGGCCGGCTCCCGTCCGCCGGTGAAGGCGCTGCGCGCCGCAGGCCAGCGCCGGCTGCGGTCGCTGCCGCTTGACCAGGACCTTTCGGCCCGGGACTACGAGGCCGCGCGGGAAAAGTGGCTCGGCCGCCTTAATCTGGCCGTGCGGGCGGCGCTCGCCGCGCACCGTTCGCTCGTGTTTGTCTTCGAGGGCTGGGACGCGGCCGGGAAGGGTGGGGCGATCCGCCGCCTCACCAGTGCGATTGACCCGAGGTTCTACAGCGTGATCCCCGTGGCGAAGCCCACCGACGAGGAGAAACAGTACCACTACCTCTGGCGGTTCTGGCGCCAGATCCCGCGCGACGGCCGCGTGGCGATTTTTGACCGCTCCTGGTACGGCCGGGTGCTGGTCGAGCGGCTGGAGGGTTTTTGCCGCGAGGAGGAATGGAAGCGCGCCTTCGGCGAGATCAACGATTTCGAGCAGGAGCTCACCCGGCACGGCACCCTCGTCCTGAAATACTGGCTGCATGTGTCCTACAAGGAGCAGCTCCGCCGTTTCCGGGAGCGGGAGGTCACGGCGTACAAGCAGCACAAGATCAACGCGGAGGACTGGCGCAACCGGGACAAATGGGCGGACTATGAGATCGCCGTGGGCGACATGCTCGCGCTGACGGACCGCCGCACCGCGCCATGGCACCTGATCCCGGCGAACAACAAGCGCTTTGCCCGGCTCGAAATCCTGCGGACCGCCTGCCGGCAGATCGAGGCGGCGCTGGGCGCCTAGCCGGAACGCCCGGCGCAGGGAGGCGTGTGGACCACGCAGGGGAATGGGGCAGGGAGAAAGGACCGCGCCACTGGGGCGGAGCGGCGGCCTCCCTTCTCCTTTCTCCCTGCTCGCTGCTCCAGCGCGCAGCACACGTCCTTGCGCGCTTGAGCGCTGTTGACGAAACGCGGGGCAGACCTCATTTCTGCCGCAGTCAGCCTGCGCACGGAGTTACCCGCCGCTGCCGGGACCCATCGGAATCCAAACTACCCCACCATGAAAGACACCGAAGTCGATATTCCCAAGAAGACCCCGAAGACGGTGATCGTCATCATCGTCCTTGCCCTTGCTTTGCTCGCCGCCCTGGCGGCGTCCTACAATGTCGTAAAGGACCGCCAGCGGTTGATCGCGGAAAACGAGACGGCGCTGGCGCAGTCCAAGGCAAAGACCGTCCAGGTACAGGGCGAACTCGATGCCGCCAACCGGCAGATTACCGATCTTCAGAAACAAGTTTCGGACGCCAAGGTGGCGGCCGTGAAAGTGCAGGCGGATTTTGACGAGACCAAGAACATGGCCGCCGGTCTCCAGACCCAGCTGGACGCCACCAAGGCCGCCGCGGTCTCGGTGCAGTCGAAGCTGGACGAATTCATGGCGCGCTACACGGAACTCCAGGGGCAGCTCGAGGAGGAAAAGGGGTCCATGTCCGGCCTCAACGCCCAACTGGATGAAGCCAGTGGCAACACCGAGGCGCTGCAAAAGCAGCTCGATGCGGCCAAGTCGCGCGCGTCCCGGTATGAGGCACGGGCCCAGCGCGCCGAGGCCGAACTCGAGACCCTGCGCAAGAAGTCGGATTAGTACCCCTGCGCGCCGGGTTGGGTGACGGATCATTTCGCCGGAGGGTGCCGTCCGCGATGCGGGCGGCACCACCTCCTGCCCGCCGGGGAGGCGCCGCCGTTTTTTCTGGGCTTTGCCCGCGGGGCGTTTTTCGTGGGTGACGAGCCCATGGCCGAAAACATTCCCTTTTTCCAGGTCGCCCTGAACCTGCCGCATGCCGGCCGCATTGCGCGGCGAATCCTGATCCTCCTGCCCCATGAGGACACGGAGGCGGATACGATGCGCCGGACGGCGATGAGCCTGGAGTCATTGCTCACGCCCTATCTGGACCTGGATGACAACCCCGGCGGCACGCTGGCCCTGAAAGTCCGCGACCAAGCGGCGGTGCTGGGTCGGAAGCTAGTGGACCAGATCGAGCAGGAGAAGGCCGGGCACGACCGTCTGGGCCAATGCGTGCGCAACCTGTTCGAATGCCTCGAACTGGGACAGGAGGGAGCGGTGATTTCCCTCCGCGCCGGGGAAAATCCCAAGTCTTTCCAGCGGCCGTTCTAGCGCGCTCCGCGCGTGGGAGCAGGGAGCCAGGAGCAGGGAAGGCGCGCCTGATGCACATGAGGATGGATCGCAGGGAAAATCGCGGTGGGAAATCGGGTCGGGCGGATGACGAACGGGCTGAAAATGGCCGCTGGCGGCCGGGCGCTTGCCGCGCTACGCGCATTGCCTCCGCGCCGGCCGCCCTCTAACGCTACGTCATGAATTTCCCGCTTGCGGCCGCCGCTGCACCCGCGCCGGCCATCGTTGAAATGAAGGACTCCGTGATCGGCCGCCTGTACGGGCATTTCGTCGGCAATGATTCCAGCACCGGCATGCGCATCCTGATCATCCTCGTGCTCGCCGCGGTCGCGCATGTCACCGTCACGCTCATCCGGCGCCTCAGCGAATGGCTCATCCGCCGGAGCCACACGAAGGAAAACCCGTTTGGGTTCGTGACCGAAAAGCCGAAGTTCATCACGGTCACGCGGCTCATTGTCAGCGGTGTCACTTTCGCGATCTACTTCTTTGCGCTCGGCCTGATCCTGCAGGAGTTCGGGGTCAACCTCACGGCCTACCTGGCGAGCGCGTCGATCATCGGCCTGGCGATCAGCTTCGGTTCGCAGGGCCTGATCCAGGACATTGTGATCGGGCTGACGCTGATCTTCTGGGATGCGATGGATGTCGGCGACATGGTGGAGATCGCCGGCACCGCCGTGGTGCTGGGCCGCGTGGAGGAGATCGGCATGCGGTTCACGAAGATCCGGAACGTCTTCAACCAGGAGGTGTTTGTTCCCAACCGCACCATCGCAAATGTCAGCCGCTTCCCGCACGGCGGGGTCGATGCCTACGCGGACATCCAGATCCCGGCGGGCGCCGACGCGCAGAAGGTCGGGGTCATCGCCGGGAATGTGGCGCGGGGCATGTGGGCCCAGTTCGATGCGATCATCCTCGGCGAGCCGGTGGTCGGGCAGCAGGAGACGGTGCCGGGCGGCGGCTGGAGTTTCTTCCGCGTCCATTTCAAGATCTGGCCGGGTCAGGGCAACCTGATCGAAACCACCTTCCGGCAGCAGGTCACGCGGGCGTTGAAAGCCATCGATCCCCTGTACGCCGACTGGCAGGTTCCGGTGACCTACCGCGCCACGACGGTCAAAAAGCAGCTGGCGCCGGAAATTTAGGAGCGACGCGCTCCCCGGGAGAAGGGAGGACGGCCGCAACAGCCATCCTTCGGATCGGGTTGGTTGCTGGCGGCGATGACAAAGCAGACTGGATCACCCCCGAGGCCGCCCAACGCCTGCCAGGAACTCAAAAACCGGCGTACACTTCCACATCCTGCAGGGAGTCGAAGGCCGGCAGCGCCAACATGAGGCCGATGAAAAACTGGTACACAACCTGAAGCAGGCGCCGGCCGCGGCGCTGGATGACGAGCGGGGCGCGCGGGGCGGTGGGCGAAGGGAAATTGCCATGCGCCTGGCGGTATTCCCAATGGATGAATTCCGGAAACCCGCGCCGCAGCCAGGTGCGGCTGATTTGGGCGGGATTTTGGGCGGCGACCGCCTTGCCGAGATCCGTGGCGCGAAAGGCTCCGGGATCAGCCTGATAAACCAGACCCAGTTCGCGCAGGTGAGCCATGCTTTGCCGGACCGCCCGCAGCCAGAGACGGCTCGTTTCATCCGGCCGGACGCGGTCCCGTGTCGGGCTGGAGGGATCGCAACGCGCGGCCGCGTTCAGTTCGATTTCTTCCTGCGCTACCGCGGGTCCGTCCTTAAGCATCTGCAGGATCACGGCCATCAGGATGCGGCCGGGGGGAGGGCACGTTTGATTCATGGAGTGCCTGGAACCGACCGGAACTACGGCCAAAGGTGCCGCAAATTCCACGTCTCGACCGGGCCACCCGGCAACCGCGGACCAAGGCAGCTTGGCCTAGGCGAGCTTTTCCGTCTTCAGTTCCCTCTCGGCCTGGAACCAAAGTTCGTCCGCCTGGTTCTCCGGCTTCCCGCGTTCCAGCCAGAGCTCATATGCCCGTGCGGCGATGGCCTCGTGGATTTCAGAGCGGGAGTTGGGATCGTGGGCGACCGGGTCGTTATGATGGTGCTTTTTCATGGCAGGGAAAAGCGGGGAGGGATCTCACTTCTTTGCGCTGCTGAAGCCGCCGAACAAATAGACGATCAGGCAAATGAGCAGCACAAGGCCCACGCCGCCGCCGCCGTAACCGGGTCCACCGACGTAAAAACCGCCGCCGCCGAACAACAGGACCAGGATGATGATGAGGAGTAGAGGATTCATGCATGCACAGTACCATGCCGCCCGACTCTGTTCCCATGGGGCGTTCACCTCCTGCGGAGGTGGCGCGCAGCAGACCGTGGGCCGTAAGCGGTCAGCCTTGAATGGCCGGCCCGCCCTTTGGTCCGATTTCCTATCGCACGTTTCCTTGCTCCCTTCTCCCGCGCGTTACTGCGCGCTGCGTTCGAGCAGCGCGGTGAGTTCCCTGGGCTTGAACCACTCGGGATTGTGGTTGGCCGCCATCGTGACGGTGTCCCACCCGCGGGCCTTCGCCCGGAGATAAAATTTGTAGAAATGCGCCTGTTCGAGCGTCTGGCCGGTGTCGATGGCGAGCAGGTAGGTGACCGGCAGCTTCAGCGCAGTGGGATTCTTATGCGACACCGGCTCGTTCAGGGTCTTGGCTGGGTGGGGGACGTCGTAGGGGATGGGTTTGCCGGGTTTCACCCAGGTGGCCGGAATGAAGCCGTCCTTGATCTGGTCCGCTCCCGGAATGCTCCCGAAGGCCGTGTTTAGGCTCTCGCCGTCGTTCGGCACCACGGCATCCACGAAGATGACGCGCCGGATGCGGTCGGGCACGCGGTCCATGACGCCCGTGATGACCATGCCTCCGTAGCTGTGGCCGACCAGCACGACGTCGTGGAGGTTCTCCCAGAGGATGACGTTCACGATGTCCGTGATATGGGTGGTGAGCGAGATATCAGGGCTCGCAAGATGAACGCGCTCGCCGAGTCCGGTGAGCGTCGGCCGATAGACCGTGTGGCCGTCCGCCGTCAGCAGCGCGTCGACCTTCTTCCACTGCCATCCACCGCCCCAGGCGCCGTGGACGAGGACAAACGTCAAAGGGTGACGGGGCGAGGGAGCAGGGGAAAGGCTAGGAGACGAAGGAGCAGCGGGCAGGGAGGAGGACGCGGCGGCTGGCGCATCGGCGCCACGGGAGACGGCGACGGATAAGGTGAACAGCAGGGCGGCAAGAAAACGGTGCATGGGTGGCTGGGGAACAATCTGCCTCGGCTGGAGAATGGAAGTAAAGGAGGCAGTGGGTCAGCGCGGCATTCAACTCACCCGAAGGTCAAATCCCGATTCCGAGGAGATGCCGCACATTCGGCTTCTGGTTGTTTCGGTCTTCTGTTCGGCTCGGGCCCGACGATGGCCGCGCCCTCTCCAGCACCGGTGTCTGACTCTTTCAAGTTGCGATGGGACGCCCTGTTGTTTGTGGCCTTTGTCTTCTCCGCGATGCCGCATGCCACGGGGGTGTTCTTTCATGAGTGGACCAGCCTTGCGCTCGTGGCCGTCGTGGTGACGCACCTGGTCTTTAACTGGAGCTGGATCATCCGGACGACGCGGCAGGTCTTTTCCCGGCTGCCGGCGGAGGTTCGTTTCAATCACATCTGGGACGCGCTGCTGTTCGTTTTGTTTGTGCTGACGATCCTGTCGGGGCTGCTGGTTTCGCAGCAGGCTCTGCCCTCAATGGGCCTGCCATGGGTGCCGAGTCGTGTCTGGATGGTGCTGCATAACATGAGTGCCACAGGGCTCACCGTGATGATCGGTGTGCACATCGCGATGCACCTGGGTTGGGTATGGACAAGGCTGAGGCGCAAGCCGGGCCCCGCGATGGATGCGGCCAAAGGAGAGGAGCCATGACCCATCTGTTTCGGGCCCTGTGCATCGCCATGGCGCTCTTCGCCGTGGCCCTGGTCCTGCTTCAGCTCGAGCGAACCCCCTGGGCCGAGCGGGTGCACCTGAACACCCTCGCAGGCCAGCTGGCCCGACTGAAATACGAGCATGCCCATGCGTCGGTCAAAGCCGCCCCGCCGCCGCCCCGTCGCCCGATCAATCTCTCCGGTCGCTATGAGCGAAGCCTGGTCGAGGTCCTGATCCTGGAAATGGGGCTGCCGGGTGCGGCCACCCTGGGGATTCTCGCCCTTGCGCGCCGGAAGCGGCGCGGCACCCCGCCTGCCGGTCCGCGCTGATCCGCGGCGGTTGGCCACAAGGAGGCCCAAGAAGGCGCTAGCGCGGGTGAAGGGAGCAACAAGAAGGGAGTTCCGATGAGGTCGCTTCCTTTGCCGTACGGCCTCCCGTTCTCCGTGGCCTCCGTGGCCTCCGGGTCAAAAACCCGCCGCTTCGCCTTCACCGCGCGGAGGGTGCCGGATGCTCCGTGCTCCCGAGCCGCCCGTCGAGTTCGGTGAGCTTGAAGCGCACCGCGACGATATACGGCTCTGCGGCATCGGCCCAGTGGCCGTAGGAGATGGCGACGAACGTGCCGTCGGGCAGCACTTGCAGGCCCGTATAGCCGCAGTCCCAGCCCCAGGTATTATGCATCAACCGCGCGCGGTACTGTCCCAGCCGGCCCTGGACCAGGTCGTCGTAGGTGCCGACCCAGATGCACCAATCCCCGTTGGTCGGCGAACCGCGGTTGCTGTCGCGGAACGCGACCACGAGGCGGCCATCCGGGGCATAGGCCGCGGTATGGCGATCGCCAATGAGGCCGATGCCGAGCGGTCGGGGTGCGGTCCACGTGGCGCCTTCATCATTGGACAAAATGACCTGTGAGAAATGCCGCTGGGAATCCTCGCGCAGCAGGAGCGCCATCTGCTTCCCATCGGGCGAGCGGACAAACCCCGGCTCGCAGAGCCGCAACTCTGCCGAGATCGCGATCGGGTGGGGCGCGCTCCACGTCAGTCCTCCGTCGGCCGAGGCGACCTGGTAGATCTGATAAAGGGGCGGCGTGGCCGGCTTCTTCCGGCCATCGAACGTGGAGCCATCGTCGTTGAACCAGGCCAGGTAATGACCGGGCGCCCCGCGCACCGCGGCGACGCTGGCCATGACCACAATGCCGCCCCAGCGGCCCGCGGGCGCAAGGGGTGTCCAGCGCGCGCCGTCATCCTCGGACACCGAAAGTCGCGCGGGATAAAGACCCGACCAGAGGATCAGGCGTTTCCGGCCCGCCGCGTCCACCACGCGATGCAGCGTAGGCGTCTCGAGCGAAGTCGCCCAGTTTTCCGGCACAGGCAGGCGTTGCGACCAGGTGAGCCCGCCGTCGGTGCTGCGCTTCAGGACGATGGCCCCCTTGCCGTGGCCCTTCGGGTAGACGCACAGGAGGGTGCGGCCATCCTCGAGGAGAACGGTGCTCGGGTGCCCGAGGTACTGCCCGGCCTCGCGGTCAACGATGACCTGCCGGGCGGTGTCCTGGGCCAGATCCACAAACGGAAACAGCGTCACGCTGTCCGGCGGGGAAAGATACTGCCCGGGCCTGCGCGCCACCGGCACAGCCTCGCTTCCCGGAACGCAGAGGGCCAACGCGGCCAGGGCGGCAAAGGGGCGGGTCACGCGCTCAGTAGAGCGGTCCGATCCCAGCGGGTCACGTTTGAACTGCCGCGACGCGCACCGCGCGGTGCGCGGGCGAAAGGAGCAGGGAGAAGGGAGCAGGGAAGGCCAGGCGCGGTGCGGAGGAGAAAGAAGCCGGGAGTGGACGGGTCAAAGACGCCGCCCTACCTGCACGGCTCGGGCTCTCTTGCGCCTCTTTGCGGCTAACAATAAGCCTGCCGCCCAAAGCTTTCCGCCTACTGCTGTTCCAACACCTCGCACGCATGGATGCAGCCGCCGGCGGTCCAGCCCATCATGTGGGGCATCTTGTACTCGTCGGCCACGTCGATGCCGCCGGTGAGGGCGTTGTACTTTTCCCAGAGCTGGCCGGTGGCCGCGAGGTTGCGCGCGCAGGTCATCACGTATTTTTCCGCGATGCGCTTGGCGTCGGCGGAATAACCGTGGCGGACAAGCCCGAGGATCGCCGCGGTCTGCAGCGGCGGCCAGGCGTTGGGGGCATCCCACTGGTAGGTGTTGACGGACGTGTTGCTGCCCTCGGCGCAGGTCATGATGCCATGGGCGCGCTCGACGAGCGGCAGGTTGCGCACGAGGGCCGCCGCCTGGGCGTCGGAGCAGATGCCCGACCAGAGCGCGAAATACGGCGCGGCGGAGACCACCGTGCCCTGCCGGCCATTCGCCCAGTCGTAGTCGAAATAAAAGCCCTTGGCCTCGTTCCAGAGATATTTGTCCACGAGCTGGCGGCGCCGGGTGGCGCGTTCGCGCCAGAGCGACTCCTCGGCGGGCAGGCCGAGTTCGCGGGCGAAGTCACCGGCGAGCGTCTCAACCTGGAACAGGATGGCATTCGTGTCGACCGGGTTGAAGTCGGCCGCCTTCTGGTTGAAGCGCGGGTTGAAATCCCACGTCTCGCACTCGGCCATCTTGTGCTTGAGGTAGACGAGCCGGGCGACGGGTTCGCCGGGGATGTCGCGGAGCCGGTGTTTGATGACGTCGTAAAAATTGGCGAGCGTGACCGGGTCGGCCTGCGTGCCGGAGGTGGCGAGGCCATTGGGCGCGGTGCGCAACGCGATCCAGAAGGCGTATTCCTTGGTGACCGCCGCGTAGGCGCGGGCGAGCCAGGCCTTGTCCTTTGTGTGCTGGTAGATCTCGGCGAAGAGCACCGTGGCCACCGGCACCTGGGAGCGGTTGAGGGCGATCTTGACGGAGATGTTGGGCACCAAGCCGACGCGCTCGATGAGATAGATGATATTCTCGGCGTTGTTGAGGGCCTGGTCGAAACGGCCCTGGCGGATCAGCCCGAGGTTGGTGAAGTAGGTGTCCCAGTAGAAAAACAGCCACATGGTCGGATCCGTGGACGGCACGGTATGCGGCCGCGGGAGGGGAATCTCCTTGGCGGTCTCCTCGCGGGAAGAGCGGAAGGTCTTTTCCCAGTTGGCGTCAATGTAGCTGCGGGTGGAGGCGATGGCTTCGCTGAGTTTCACGCCGAGCACGGATGACGGAGTCCTCGCGCGTGGCAAACGAGGAATGCGCGGCCGGCTGAACATACATCGCGCTGGAGTCGAGCGGTCGAAGGGTTGATGGGCTGATGCAGAGGGTCCTGCTGGGCGGCAGAATCACCCGCCCGCCGCGCCCACTCGACTCCTCGACCGTTCGCCTCCTCGACCTTCGCCAATCACTTCCCCTCGGACTTCTGCTTTGCGCCCACGGCCTTCTGGAGCTTGCCGACGATTTCCTGGGCGCGCCCCTTGGCCTGGAGGAGACGGTCGCGGGTGAGCTTGCCGACGGCGACCTTGGTCTCCCCTTTGATGATATAGACGGTGCCGCGGGTCTGGTTGGTGGTGCTGGCTTTCATGGGAGATGATTTTGGGAGTGAGGATTGACGTGCGATGACCCGGATCACTGACCGAGCGATGGCCGGCGGGTTCCCGGCGCGGGTGAAAGGTGGACCTTACTGGGTTCGAAGCGGGGACCTCTGCGACATGGGGCCTTATCCGGACTCATCCAGTTGACTGCGAATTCACCGGCGGAATGCGAGGAGTTGAAGGTGGAGCGCGTTGCCCTCAACGCGCTTAGCGACTCTGCCCGAGCTTAGTCGCGGACGGAGCCGACCCGCCTTCGCCGAGCCTATGGCGGGCAAGCCAACGCATTGGGGGCAATGCGTGCCACCTCCCGGACCCCTCAGCTGATCAGCAGCAATCGTGGCGGCTGGCCGGGCAGGGCGGCAGGCGCGCGGTGGAGGCACGGCGGGACGGGACTGCCGGGGTAGTCCACGGCGATGCGCCAGAGGTGCCCCACGCCAAAGGAAAACGGCCGGGCCGACGGGGCCGGAGCATAGTGGAGATCGTAGCTATGTTCCCGCAGGTATTCCAGAAAGCCGTCGTCATCGGTTCCGCCGTAGCTTGCGAGCAGCCGGGCGCGGGTCTCGGGGATGTCCACATGGCGTCGGGCCTCGTTGTTGCGGAGTCCCTCGCTCGCTGCCCCGTGGTACGTGCAAAGCCAGGTGTCGGTCTCGACCGGCGCGCTGTCCGCGTGGAAGGAATAGACGTCGGTGGAAACAATCCCGGCGTCCTCATCCCGCGGATAGCCTTCGATGCAGTTGAGCACCGGATCCAGCGCCAGATCCCGCAGCCGCCGCTGGTCCTCGATCATGACGCCGATGGCCGCCCGCCCGGCCGGGCTCACGGGCAGGGCCAGCAACCGCGCCTCGTCGAGCACGGTGACTCCTTCCCCCTCACCAAGCGTGCGTACCACTTCGCCAAAATCCCCAGTCAGCGAGCGCTCCCAGCAGAGCGCATTCACCCCGCTCCCAAACGGCGTCGCGACCAGCTCATCGAAACTTCTCACCCGCTTGATGCGGGAATAGTCGGAGGGGAGGGTGAAAGGAGTCATGGGAGAAGCAGGCGAGGGCACGCAAAGTCGAGGAGTCGAACGAAACCCGGGCGAACATCGAGCCTTCAACGTTCAACTTCCAGCATCGAAGTTCAGAGGAGACCAACCGAGACTCCTACCCTAGTAGTAGCCGACGTAAGGAGGCTGTATGCGCATGCGCACGGGCTACGACAAGAGCGCTGCGACCTTGGACTTCAGTACGGCCGGATTGTAGGACTCTTGCGCAGGAACGTTGAGGAGAGGAATCCCGCCACTTTTGAAGACGGCGTCGACAAAGACGTCGCGCTGCCTGCGGTCCTCGGCTTCATGCGAGCTGTCGTCTAGTTCGATCCCGGCCAACGGCACGAGGTCAGTGGCCCGCACGAGTAGGAAATCGACGTGTTTGCGGTTGATCTTGTTTACGGCGCTTTGGCGGGCCCCTCGCTCGAGGCCGCTCTTGACGCCGAAGATGTCATCCAACCCCACCTTGGCAAAGATCCGTACCTCAGTGGGCAACAGTGGGTCGAGTCTTCCACAAAAACAGCTCCAAGAGTTCGTTGGCTTCAATCGAGATCGCGATAGCCATGTCTTTTGGATTATGAAACTGGGCCCAGTTTCTCGCGTCTCGGAACTCTCTGATCTGTTTGGCAACATCAGATAAGTTTTTCATGGTGCTGCTTCAGCACAGCTTGGCGGCCGGGCACCTGCAAGCATCTAGCGACTTGAAGGGCCTGCTTTGACTACCGGAAAGGCGGTATGCGCGAAGTGCGCTGGAGAAGGGAGGCGCTTTGCGCAGGAGAAAGGGGCAAGGAGAAGGGAGAAGGGAAGGCGCGGGGCGCGCAGGAGAACGGGTAAGGGAGCAAGGAGCAGGGAAAGCCGCGGAGAGCGAAACGGGAAGGCGCGGGTCGATTGATCCAGGCTTTCTTGGTGCCTTTTCGTGCCTCTTTGTGGCTAGCGCGTGAGGCTAAGACACAGCCTCTTTACCTCGGCTGCCAGTGGGCTCGGCTGACGCGGGCTGGCTGCCGTCGGCTTACTTCAGGACCAGCTCGGTGTTGGCGTCGAAGAGGTGCGCGGTGTCCATGCGCAGCGTGACCTTGACCTTCTGGTTGACTTCGAAGCGGTCGGTCGGGCGCACGCGGGCGATGAAGGAGTGGGCGCCGGTGTCGAGGTACAGGTAGGTCTCGGAGCCCATCGGCTCGGAAACCTCCACGGTGACCTCGATGGTGTGCGCGGGATTGGGCGAGGAGAGCGTCAGCGAGTCCTGCACGTCCTCCGGCCGGATGCCGAGGACGACGGGTTTGTCGACGTGGCCGGCCGCCTTGGCCGCCAGCGCCTCGCCGAGCTGCACGGTGATCGGGGCGCCCTTCCCGTTGGTCTCGGTGAAGGAAAGGTGGTTGCCGGCGCGCCGGATGGTGCCCTTGAAGAAATTCATCGGCGGGCTGCCGATGAAGCCGGCCACGTACATGTTCTCCGGGTGATTGTAGAGCTCGAGCGGGGCGGCCACCTGCATGATGTTGCCGTCCTTCATGACGCAGATGCGGTCGCCCATCGTCATGGCCTCGACCTGGTCGTGCGTGACGTAGATCATCGTGGCGCCGAGGCGGGCGTGGAGCTTGGAGATCTCGGTGCGCGTCGAGACGCGCATCTTGGCGTCGAGGTTGGAGAGGGGCTCGTCGAAGAGGAAGACCTTGGGCTTGCGGACGATCGCGCGGCCGACGGCCACGCGCTGGCGCTGGCCGCCGGAGAGGGCCTTGGGCTTGCGCTCGAGATAGTCGGTCAGCCCGAGCATGGTGGCGGCCTCGCGCACGCGGGCGTCGATCTCCGCCTTGGGAAATTTCCGGAGCTTCAGGCCGAACGCCATGTTGTCGTAGACCGACATGTGCGGGTAGAGCGCGTAATTCTGGAAGACCATCGCGATGTCGCGGTCCTTGGGGAGGACGTTGTTCACGACCTTGCCGTCGATCGAGATGGCGCCGCCGGAGATTTCCTCGAGGCCGGCGATCATGCGGAGCGTGGTGGACTTGCCGCAGCCGGAGGGGCCGACGAGCACCATGAACTCGCGATCCTCGATGGTCAGGTTGATGCTGTTGACCGCCCGGACCCCCGGGCCGCTCTTCTCAGGATAAATCTTTACGAGGTCTTCGATGATGACTTTGGCCATGGAGTAGGGGAAAGAAAGCGACCCCGCGAAACTCAGGCAATCCCCGGTTGAGTCAATTTTTATGCGCGGCAATTTTTCGTTGCCCCGCCGCGCCCGGCCGGGCCTCATGGCGCCGTTCCCCCCGCTGCCGTCCCTTCCGCCATGGCCTCACGCACCTCCAGGATTTCCGCCCCGCTTACGTTCGACCTGCCCCGCAGCCTGATTGACAAGATCCAGTCCATCCGGAAGGGCCGCAAGCTGAAGACCGCGAGCGAGGTGGTGCGGCTGGCCATCGAGCAGTTCGATTTCGCCAGCTGCGAGCCCAACCACGAGCCGCACCGGCAGATCTCGGTGCGGATCACGGCGGCGCAGCGCGCGATGCTGAAGCGTTACTCGAAGGGCAAGGACTCCAGCGTGGGCGAGCTCCTGCGGCTCGCGCTGGAAGGCCTGCCGGCCAGCCCGCCGCGGGCGCGGCGGTAAGCGCACCGGGCCGGCGCGCGAATGCGGGGCGAGGGCACCCCGCCCACCACGGGACGGGCCGCATGCCGGTGCGGGGGCTTGCTTTTGCGGGCGGCGCTTCCTTTTAGTGGTGCTTCCCATGACCTCCGCTCCGCTGCCGCTCTCCCTTTGGGCCCGCAACATCTCGCCGTCGCCGACGCTCGCCGTTGACGCCAAGGCCAAGGCCCTGCTGGCCGCCGGCGAGGATGTCTGCAGCTTCGCGGCCGGCGAACCGGATTTCGACACGCCCGGGCACATCAAGGACGCCAGCATCGCCGCGCTCAAGGCGGGCAAGACCAAGTATTCCCCGACGCCCGGCATCGAGCCGCTGCGCCAGGCCGTGGTGGAGCGCTATGCCGCGGAATACGGCCTCAAGGCCGGGCCCGCGCAGGTCATCGTGTCCCCCGGCGGCAAGTTCAACTGCTACCTGGGCATCCTCGCCACGTGTTCGCCCGGCGACGAGGTGATCGTGCCCGCGCCGTACTGGGTGAGCTACCCCGAGATGGTGAAGCTCAGCGGGGCGACGCCGAAGTTCGTGCTCTGCGACGACCGGACCGGATTCAAGCTCACGCCGGCGCAGCTCACCGCGGCGATCACGCCGAAGACGAAGCTGCTCATCCTCAACTCGCCGTCGAATCCAACGGGCGCGGTCTACACGCGCGCCGAACTCGCCGCCCTGGTCGAGGTCGCGGTGCGGCACAACCTCTACCTCCTTTCGGATGAGATGTACGAACACCTCGTCTACGACGGAGTGAAGCCGACCTGCGTGGCCACGCTGTCGCCGGAAGCCGAGGCGCGCGCCATCATCATCGCGGGCTTCTCGAAGACGTATGCCATGACCGGCTGGCGCATCGGGACCACCCTGGCGCCGCTGCCCATCGCGAAGGCGATCACGGAACTGCAGAGCCAGATGACCTCCAACGTGACGACCTTCACCCAGTACGGCGCGCTGGCCGCGCTGAAGGAAAAGGAGAAGACGCAGGCCGCCCTTGCGCCCATGCTCGAGGCGTTCGACCGCCGCCGGAAGAACCTCCATGCGGAGCTCAACCGGATTCCCGGCATCCGCTGCCTGCTGGCGCAGGGCGCCTTCTATCTGTTTCCCAACATCTCCAGCTTCGGCCTGAAGGATGTCGAATTCTGCAGCCGCCTGCTCGAGACCGAGAAAGTCGCGGCCGTCCCCGGCAGCGCCTTTGGGGCCGAGGGCTACCTCCGGCTCAGCTACGCGACGAGCGACGAGATCATCGCCAAGGGCGTGGCCCGCCTGGCGAGGTTCTGCGCGACCCTGCGGAAGTAGGCTCACGCCGGACTGCCACGGGCCGGCGTAGGGTTTCACCTGATGGACGGATGGACGGTCCCGCGGCATCATGGCGGCAGTTACGCGTCATCAACCCAACCAACGAGGATTCATCCCATGGCAAAAATAAGCAGAGGCGGCCGAATGACCGCCGCCAAGAAACGCGCCGCCAAGTCGCCCGGAGGCAAGGGCCCGGTCAAGGACCGTCCCGCCGGTCGCAGGATCATGAAGACCTGAAGGCCACGGGCCACGGTCAGCATCGGCCAGGCCGTCGTGGTGACGGCCTTTTTTGCGTCCGGTGACGCGGATACCGCGCGGTGGCGCTTGCGTCAGGCGGGCAATGGGCTCCCTTTGCGCGGATGATCCAACGACTCCATCGCGAGCAGGTCCTGACGGGCGATCCCGCGGCGATCTGGGCGTTTTTTGCCACGCCCCGCAACTTGGACGCGCTCACGCCGCCGAATGTCTCCTTCAAGATCATGGGCGAGGTCCCGGCACGGATGTATCCCGGTCAACTAATCGAGTACCGGATCGGCATCCTCCCCGGGGTGACGACGCGCTGGCTGACCGAGATCACGCAGGTCCGGGAGGGAACCCGGTTCATTGATGAGCAGCGGATCGGCCCCTATCGGCTTTGGCATCATGAGCATGAGTTCGCGCCGACGGCCGATGGCCGGGGCGTGCGGATGACGGACCGGGTGACCTATGATGTCGGCTGGGGTCCCGTGGGTGATTTGCTGCATGCGGTGTGGATCCGGCGGCAGCTGGCCACGATCTTTGACTACCGCGCGCGCAAGGTCGCGGAATTGTTTCCCGCGAACGGTTCATAATCCGGAGCGACGCGCGAGGACGGGTAATACCCCATAGCCCGGGCGGGGAATTTGGGGCATCGTTTGGCCCGGGAAAATTCCGCGTCACTCGGACGATAGAAACGGGTCGGAGGCGTGACGCGCGAGGTGGACCCCGCGGATCCTGCGCCGGCTCCAGCTCTCCCGCCAATTTCCATAACTCACATCAGCCTCTTCAAATTATGACGACGATTTCCTCCCTCAGCGGCTCGCATCTGCGCACCTACCAGATGATCTTCCAGCATCCGGTCTCCCACAACCTGTCCTGGCGCGAGGTCCATGCGCTGTTCCGACACATCGCCGACGTAACCGATGAGCACAACGGGAACATGAAGGTGACGCGCAACGGCCAGGTCCTGGTGCTGCATGAGCCCCGGACCAAGGACGTGGCGGAGACCGACGAGCTGATGGCCATGCGGCACTTTCTGGAGCGGTCGGAGATCGCGCCGGCGGCGGTGCCGGACGCCGAGGCCTCGTGGCTGGTGGTGATCGATCACCAAGAAGCGCGGATCTACCGCTCGGCGGAGCCGGGCGCCGTCCCGCAGCAGATCCGTCCGCACGTGCCGGCCGAATATTTCCGCCACGCCCACAACTCGAAGGACTTTTCCCGGGGAAAGGAAAAGCCCGATCCCAACACCTTTTTTGAACCGGTGGCGGGGGTGCTCAACGGCGCGGGCCACATCCTGATCTTTGGCACCGGCACCGGCACGAGCAGCGAGATGGACCAGTTCACCGACTGGCTGAAGCAGCATCGTCCCGAGCTGGCCAAACGCATCATCGGCACGCTGGTCATCGACGAGCATCACCTCTCGGAGGCGCAGCTGCTGGCCAAGGCGCGGGAATTTTACTCCAACCATCGGACGAGCCACGCCTGAGGCCTGCGGCTCGAAGGGCTTCCGAACTTCGGCAGCACCGTCAAAGGGCAGCAAGGCGGGCGTGCTCCGCACATGACCAAGCCGCGTTTCCGGCGTATGCTGTCGCGAGACCCTCCGGGAAAGTCCGGATTGCAGGTTAACACCCCATAGTTCTGCGGCGGCGGCCGGTTTAGACTGACTCGCTCAGAAACCGCCGGCCGGCTCCCACGGACTTTACCGGCCCACATGACACAGGAAAATTTATGCTCAAAAATATCACGGCGCTCTATGACAATGCACTCGTCGCCTTGGACGGCGACATCGGCCAGGTGAAAGATTGCTACTTCGACGACCAGACGTGGGTCGTCCGGTATCTGGTCGCGAACACCGGCGAATGGTTGACCGGCCGCGTCGTCCTGCTCTCGCCCCAGGCGTTCGGTGCATGGGACGAACAGAAGAAGACGCTGCAGATCAAGCTGACCAAAAGGCAGATTGAGGGGAGCCCCGCGATCGAGTCGCACCAGCCGGTTTCCCGCCAGCACGAGATCGCGTACTACCGTTATTACGGCTGGCCGGCGTACTGGGATGGCGGCGCCATGTGGGGCCTCGGCGCGTATCCGATGGTCCGGCCCCCGACCAGGGATCAAATGGAATCCCACCTGAATTACCACCACCGGGAGAGCAAGCACCTCCGAAGCTCCCGCGCGGTCGCGGGCTACCAGATCGAGTCGATCGGGGGCGCGATCGGGCATGTGAGCGGGCTGATGGTGGACGAACGCAGCTGGGCGGTCCGTGAGATCGCGGTCGAGACCGGCCACTGGTTTTCCGGCAAGGAAATCCTGATCCCCACCGGCAAGGTGGAGCGCATCAGTTACGATGAATCCAAAGTGTACGTGAACGTTACCAAGGAGGACATCCTCGAAACCGCAGACCATGGCTTGGTGCGGGCCGGCGCGGCCGCCCACGGCTCAGCCCACTTCAGCGACTGAACGCCGACCCGAACGACCATGAAAAAGAATCCGCTCAACCGGGGTGTGCTGACCAATAATTTTTCCGGCATCGGCGTGGTGACACGCGAGATGGTCCACACCCGCGCGCGGGAACTGGCGCTGATCGCCGGCCGCGTGCCGCCGCAGCCATCGGTGGCCGACTTGGAACAGGCCTGCCGTGAGCTGTCCGGCGGCCCGGAGATGGATGCGCAGGAGACCTTGATGGACGACTTGCCGGAATCCAAGCGCTGGGACCCGGTGCCCGGATCCGCCGGGCACGCGGCGCCCGAGTCACCCAGCGAGGACGAGGATGAGGAAGGTCGCAGCGAAACCGAACAACTCGTCGACGAAGGCGCCAATGAGGCCGAGCGGGACCAGATGCTACGGGCCGCCAAGGCGACCGCCCGGAAAGACCAGCGCGATGCCTGACCCGGGCTGTCCCGCCATCCACCCAGTCCATTTTGCAGTCACTGCAAGTTTTCCACTATGATCACCACCGCCATCGCCTCCCAATCCACCAAGAAAGCCTCGCCCGACTATCCGATCCAGGAATTCCTGGCGGACCGGTGGAGCCCGTATGGCTTCACCGACCGTCTGGTCACGGAGGCCGACCTCAGCTCATTGTTTGAAGCAGCCCGCTGGGCTCCTTCCTCCTACAACGAGCAACCTTGGACCTATTTCGTTGCCACCCGCCAGAACCCGGCGGAATTCGAGCGACTGCTGTCGTGTCTCGTTCCCGCCAACCAGGCGTGGGCGAAGACGGCCCCGGTGCTCGTGCTCGGGGTCGTCAGCCTGAAGTTTTCCCAAACGCACAAGGACAACCGGGCCGCGGTGCATGACCTGGGCCTGGCGTCGGCCAACCTGGTGATGGAGGCGACCTCGCGCGGGCTTTCGGTTCACCAGATGATCGGCATCCTGCCGGACCGGGCGCACGAACTTTACCACATTCCGAAAGACTCGGAAGCATGGACGGCGATGGCCATCGGCTACAAGGCGAACGCCGACACCTTGCCGGCCGGCCTGCGGGAACGGGATTTGACCCCGAGACTGCGCAAGCCGCTCAGCCAATTCGTCTTCACGGGAACATGGGGCCAGGCGTCGGCTTTTTCCGGTCCGCGCCACTGATCGTCTGTGCCGAGGACATTTTATGGAAAAAATCACGAGTCGCGAAATCCGGCTGGCGTCGCGCCCGGTCGGGATGCCCGTGGCGGACAATTTTATCATGGTGCCGACCGAGCTGGAGCCGCCGCAGGACGAGCAGGTGCTGGTGCGCAATCTCTTCATGTCGGTCGATCCCTACATGCGCGGCCGGATGAACGCCGGGGAGTCCTATGTTTCGCCCTTCGAACTGGGCAATCCGCTCGAAGGCGGGGCGGTGGGCGAGGTGATTGAATCGCGGGCGAAGGAATTCAAGCCCGGTGATATTGTGACCTCCAATTTTGGCTGGCGCGAATATTTCCTGGCCTCGCCGAAGGTGCTGCGTCCCGTCAGCCGCCCGGTGCAGCCGCTGTCGGTTTATCTGGGGGTGCTCGGTATGACGGGCATGACCGCGTGGGCTGGTTTGAATTTGGTGGAGGTCACGGCCGGTGACGTCGTGTTTATCTCCGGCGCGGCCGGCGCGGTCGGCAACGTGGCCGGACAACTCGCGAAACTCCGGGGTTGCCGGGTGATCGGATCGGCGGGCTCGGCGGCGAAGGTCCGGTTTTTGCTGGAGCAGTGCGGGTTTGACGCCGCCTTTGATTACAAGGCCGGCCCGACCCTGGCGCAGCTGAACCTGGCTGCGCCGGATGGCATTGATGTCTACTTCGACAATGTGGGCGGCGAACCGCTGGAAGCGGCGCTGGCGGCGTTGCGGCTGAATGGCCGGATCATCGCCTGCGGCGGCATCTCCGGGTACAACTCATCGGCGGCGCGGCCCGGTCCGGCCAATCTCGGCAACATGGTGATCAAGCGGCTGACGATGAAGGGACTGATCGTGCGCGACTGGCTGGACCAGCAGGAAAAATTTGAGCTGGAAGTCGGTGACCTTTTCCGTTCCGGCCGGTTGAAGAACGAGGAAACGGTGGCGGTCGGAATCGAACGCGCGGTCGAGGCGTTCCTCGGGCTTTTTCAGGGCAAGAATACCGGCAAAATGGTGGTGAGGCTGGCCTGAGTCCACGGGCGGCGTCTTGCATCGCAAGGCCGCATGGATGAACTGAAGGCATGCCTACCATGGAATCCACCGTCGCCGCACTGCTCGCCCCGGGGAAAGGTCTCCTGGCCGCCGATGAAAGCTTCCCGACCATCGGGAAGCGGTTCAAGGAACTCGCGATCGCCTCGACCGAGGAAAACCGCCGGGCCTACCGCGAAATGCTGTTCACGACTTCCGGCCTGGGTGAATGGGTCAGCGGGGTGATCCTGTTCGACGAAACGATCCGCCAGGGCATCGGCGGGGTCGCGATCCCGGAGGCCCTGGCCCGCCTGGGCATCATTCCGGGGATCAAGGTGGACCTCGGCACGGTGGCGTTGGCGGGATTTCCAGGCGAAAAGATCACGGAAGGGCTGGACGGCCTGCGGGAACGTCTCGCCGCCTACCGGCAGCTCGGCGCGCGCTTCGCGAAATGGCGGGCGGTGATCGCCATCGGCGAGGGATTGCCGACGCCGGCGGCCATCGCCGTCAATGCACGGCTGCTGGCCCTTTATGCCGCGTTGTGCCAGGAAGCCGGGTTGGTGCCGATCGTGGAGCCGGAAGTCCTGATGGACGGCAACCATACCCTTGCACGCTGCGAGGACGTCACGACCGCCACCCTCGAGGCGGTGTTTGGCGCGCTGACCGAACAGCGGGTCAGCCTCGCGACGATGCTGCTCAAGACGGGCATGGTGCTGCCGGGCAAGGACAGCCGGCAGCCGGCCACGCCGGAGGAGGTGGCCGAGGCTACGCTGCGCTGCCTGCGCCGCACGGTGCCGGCGACGGTGCCGGGCATCGTGTTTCTGTCCGGAGGCCAGGGCGACGTGGAGGCGACGGCGCGGCTGAATGCGATCTGCCGGCCGGGCGGGACTCCGTGGACGATCAGCTTTTCCTACGGCCGGGCGCTGCAGGATGACGCCTTGCGGACGTGGCGCGGTACGGCCGCCAACGTGGCCGCGGCGCAGGCGGCGCTGCAGCGCCGCGCCCGGTGCAACAGCCTCGCCGTGCGGGGAAACTATTCGGCTGAGTCGGAAGGACGCACCGGCTGAAACCCGCCGGGTCCACCTTCCCGCGCATGGCCACGCAGATCTATCTCCTTCGGCACGGTGAAACGGCGTGGTCGCTTTCGGGCCGCCATACGGGCCGCACCGACCTGCCGCTCACCGCCCAGGGCGAACGCCGCGCGGCGGAGCTCCGGGAAATCCTGCAGGGACTCACGTTCACCCGGGTCTTCACCAGCCCGCTCCAGCGGGCCCGGCGCACCTGCGAACTGGCCGGCCTCGGCGGTGTGGCGGAGGTGGACCCGGATCTCCATGAATGGGATTACGGCGATTATGAAGGCCGGACGAGCGCCGAGATTCACGCCGCGCGCCCGGGTTGGAATGTGTTTCAGGACGGCTGCCCGAAGGGCGAGTCGGTGAAGCAGGTTTCCCAGCGCGCCGACCGCGTGCTGACCCGGCTGGGGCAAGGGGAGGGCGCGGTGGCGGTGTTCTCCCACGGGCATTTCCTGCGGGTGCTCGCGATGCGGTGGATCGGCCTCGCGGCCGGGGAGGGCCGGCATTTTGCCCTGGATACGGGTTCGCTCAGCATGCTGGGCCACGAACACCCCGGCGGGACGACGCCCGCGATCTGCCTGTGGAATGCCGGATCAATCGGCCGGCGCGCGGCCGTCGTTGCGCCGGAGGCGGGCGCACTTCAGGCCACGGGAGCGGGAGCCTTGAAGGCGAAGGCGAAGAAGGCCGCGACGCCGAGAAAGGCGAAGGCCACGAGGTAATTCCACGCGAGCCTCTCCTTCAGGACCGTGATCGCGAAGACCATGAAGACGGCGAGCGTGATGACCTCCTGGATGAGCTTGAGCTGAAAGCCCGAAAACTGGCCGTAGCCGATCCGGTTGGCCGGCACGGCGAGGCAATATTCCAGCAGCGCGATGGCCCAGGAAACGAGGATGGCCTTCCACAGCGACCAGTCGTGGCCGTATTTCAGGTGCCCGTACCAGGCGACGGTCATGAAGACATTGGAGAGAGCCAGCAGGAGGATGGTGTTCATAGGATAGGGGGATTGGAGACCGCGCCCGGGGTCTCTCCGCCACGAAAGGGTCCGGCCCGGGCCGGCCTTGCCGCGAGGAAAAAATCAACCCGGCCGGCGCCGATCGCTGCCCGGTGCGCGTTTACCCGGCCAGCTTTCGACGCAGCACCTGGAGTTCCTTGCGCCGCCCGCGGGTCATCTTGGGGTAGCTCATCCTGAGCTCCTGCAGGGTGCGAATGACGATCTGCGAAATGATCAGCCGGGCATTGTACTTGTCATCGGCGGGGACGACATGCCACGGGGCCGTCTTCGTGCTGGTGGCACGCAGGCAGTCCTCGTAGGCCTCCATGTAGCGATCCCAGAATTTGCGCTCGGTGGTGTCCGCCTCGCTGAATTTCCAGTTCTTGTCGGGCTCGTCGATGCGCTCGAGAAAACGCTTCCGCTGCTCGTCCTT
>Ga0316229_1001270_pt1 | contig 26769 bp, 19 predicted proteins | sample TBH18023metaG_FD_206011 | JGI IMG/M metagenome (GOLD analysis project Ga0316229, IMG submission 206011) | Freshwater microbial communities from Trout Bog Lake, Wisconsin, USA - TBH18023 | ecosystem: Environmental > Aquatic > Freshwater > Lake > Hypolimnion/Profundal zone | place: USA: Wisconsin... | reverse complement strand
TGTCCGGGACTTGGCGGCAAGCGCCAGCTCAACATCCTGGCAAGCGACCTGCGCATCGGCGAAGTCGGTGATGGAAAGCTTGCCCTTCACGGTGACCGCGGCATCGGAGGCATTGGCGGCAAAGATGCTCAGATTCATCCCCAGGGCCGGATCGGTAAATACGTTGCCTGGAACCGTGGAGGCAATGAAACTTTCCACCGGCGAACGCGGTTTGTAGTCTGAGGGCATACCCCCCTTCTCAAACTGTATGGCATCGATGTAGACAGTGGCGTTGCTGCGCTGGGAATTCTTCATGTCCAAGGCGACAGCGACCCACACGCTTGTGGCTTCAGTAGGCCGCACGGGCAAGGAAAACCGCTGCCAGTCCGCCCCGGCGTTCACTGAAACGCTGGCCAGGACGCGCGGAAATTCCTGGCCTGCCTGGCAAATCAGCAGGCGTGCCGGGGTGGCGGCTTGGTCGGCCTTCAGATAACAGGCCAGAACGTATTGCTCGCCGCCGGCCAGCGGTATCCAGCCGATATTGGCAACGCCCACCTGGCGGACCTGCTCATTGAATATCTGACTGGAGCCGACAGTCACCAGAGTAATGGGCTTATCCTTGTCAAAATGGATCTTCAGGCAGCTCTTGCCATCAAAGGCCGTGGCATTGTCGATCTCGCCTGGCACCACCGGCAGATTAGTACGGCAACCGCCAGAGCCCTGGAGGTCAGGAGCAAAACCTCCCCATCCACACATGCCGCACTCGAAACTGCTGTTGGGCAGGAGGTTGGTGACGTCCTTGGTGGCCAGTTGCGGCAACCATTGCGTGCGCGTTTCGACTACCTCCGGCGCCAACGTCGGGGTCAGGGATACATCGGCGATGGAGAGGATGCCGACATCGGTCATAAAAAAGGCCACGCGGCTGTTGGCGGCGGGCAGATCGTTGGGGGCCTGAAAATTCTCCTCGTAATGTCGCCAGGAGGCCAAGAGGCGAAAGGACTTGCCAAACTGGCGCTTCCAGCTTGAGGAATTGACGATATCCACTGTAGCCGCCATGGACGGCACGGTTTCACCGGGCAGTATTCCGCCCTTGGCATACCACGATAGCTTGTAGAATTGGCCCTTCTTGAGTTCCACAGAGCCCATGAGAAGTGCCATGGCATGACTATCGGGGAAGCCGGCGACAAACTTGGTGCAGGTAAGCTTGAGGGCCTTCTTGCCCTCCGGCCCGTCTTCCAAGGCTATGGACTGCTGCATGCCCTGGTGGCCGGCGGTACCCCAACCTTTGGGCAGGCTGTTGGCATCGAGATCGGTAAAGGCGCCGTTCCGAATCAAATTCACGGCCGGCTGCGAGGCAGGCTGGGCGTAAACCACACAGGCGCCGAATGTGACAACTATGGCTATGAGGCAAAGGCTGAGTGTGTGCGCTTTTCGCATTATGATCTCCGGAATTTTGGTCGTTGGTCGCGGATGCCGGATGAGGACATAAGGAGCGACAGGCTGGTTGCGCTGGAGCCACATGAAATCTCACGGATATTTTGCTCGCCGTAGCTGCCAAATCAAAAGGTTTATTCAACAACTTACCCTTGATTGAACCGGCAAACCAGATCGTAAATCTTCCCATGGCAGCGTTGTGCGACCATGGGATCCTTTACCATGGCGATCTTGAGCGTGTCGCAGGTGAAAGCGGCATCGAGGTTGCTCTCCACGGCTCGGCCCATGCCCTCCAGGATCAGCAGGTCGGCGTCGCAGGCGGCCTGGTTCAACTGCGGACTGACCTGCCCCAGGTCAATAAGGGATTCGCCGGTGCCACTGGTCACGGGATGGATGGGAAGAGAAGCCAGTGACGGCTCGACGGCGATAATCCTCGGCCACCACGCGGCTACGTCGTGGATGGTCATATCGTTTAAAGTGGGATACTCGTTGGCAACCAGCGCGACGGCGGTGCCTCGGATGGCCAGAAAACGAATCAGCGGCAGGGCGCCCAGGAGAAAATCGCTGCCGGCGTTGTCGATGAAGAAAACGGCTTTGCCATGGCGATCGCCGGAAAGCATGCGCTGTGCCAGAGCGTCGAAGTCGTCGTAAAGCCACGGACGCAGGGGAAGTTTGGCGCGGGTGGCAAAAAAATCGGGAGCGGCGTCCTTGCAGACCGCCGCCGTGGCCTCGGCGCCCATATCGAAGATGTTGCCGGCAAAAACGCCCTCTATCAGAGTGCGGAATTGCTCCTGCCCGCACAGTGAATCAATCTGGCGGCACACCGCCGGCAAGAGCTTGAGAGCGGCTTCATTTTCGCGGTCTTTGAGATCGATGAAGGAATCGTAGAAGCCGAACTTGCGCATCGACGCATCACGCCAGGAAACCAGGGTATGTATGGTGACCGGCGGATAGGTGGCAAAGTCATGCCCGAAGTCATCGCAAAGCCGGTGGAAATACCGTCTAACCTCCGCCAAGGCGGCGGCGACCGCAGCCGGGGCCTGGCCACGTCGGGTTTGAACGCCGTGCGCCCTGGCCAGAATGGTCTCAAGGTGCCGTTTGAAGAAGCCCAGCCAGTGATGGCGGGCGGGTTCATCAAGACGGAGGTCCCAGTCGCAAGCGACGTACGACGCGGGATTGGCAAGTTTGCAGAATGGTTCAAGTTGCATGGTAACAGTTTAGCAGGTCGCACCGGGATGAATATCCTCTACGCCTAACCCATGTGTCATGGCCGTGGCCGAGGTAGCAGAAATCGTGCTGCGCCAACTCGATTATTACCATCTCGCCTCCCGCCGCGCAGGTTTACCGACAGTCGCTCCCATCTTTCAATTCCACTATTATCGGACCTGCCGCTCGTGCCTCCGGAGCATCATGAACACTGTTGTTTCGTCTTTAGGGGATTCCGCGTAGAATATCCGGTTCGTCTACTGTGGAAGAATGGCCGGTATGCCACCCACGCCGAAACGTCAGGTGTGTCGAGGTAATAGCCCCGCGTCGCGCGTTTTTTCCCCTCGACCAATGAGGGAACCGGGCTTATGACAACGCTGATTCGTAAGTTTATGCCGTCTTCCCAACCACCGGACGTCATGCGCAGTGACCAGGCCCCGGCCTTGCCGAGCGGGCGCCGCCGCATGGGAACCACTACCCGGCGCGTCCGCCGCGACGGCAAGTTCTTTCGCCTGGACAACGATAAGTTTTTCGTCAAGGGACTCACCTACGGGCCATTCGCCCCCAGCAGCGAAAATGAGCCCCTGCCTGAACGCGATCAAGTCCGCAAAGACTTCGCCCAAATCCGCGAACTGGGCGTCAATTGCGTGCGCCTCTACCACACGCCACCGCGGTGGTTCCTGGATCTGGCCGGCGAAATGGGGCTTTATGTCTTCCTGGATGTGGCTTGGCCCAAAAACCTTACCTTCGCCTCGAACCCCGAGGTTGTGCGCCAAGCCCACGCGGCGGTCCGCGAAGCCGCCCGCTCCTGCGGCAATCACCTTGCGACATTCGCCATCAGCGTCGTCAACGAAATCCCCCCGGACATCGCCCGCTTCGTGGGACGGGAAAAGGTGCAGCGCTTCATCGATGAACTGTGCGACATCGTCAAGGAAGAGGCCCCCGACTGCCTGGTGACCTTCGCCAGTTTTCCGACCATCGAATACATCCAGCCGCGCCACATCGACTTCGTATGCTTCAACGTCTACCTGCACGATGAACAGACTTTTCGCAATTATCTGGCCCGCCTCCAGAACATCGCCGGCGAGAAGCCGCTGATGCTGGGCGAATACGGCATCGACACCATGCGCGAACACACGCCGCGGCGGCAGGCGGAAATCCTCTGCGCCCACGTTCGCGCGGTGTTTGACGAAGGGCTGGCCGGAACCTTCATCTTCTGCTACACCGACGACTGGTTCACCGGCGGCTGCCAGATCGAGGACTGGGCTTTCGGAATCGTCACCCGCGACCGCCAGCCCAAGCCCGCCTTCACCGCCCTCAAACCGCTGCTGGCCCGCGTTCCCCAGGTCAGCGACATGATACTGCCCATGGTCAGCGTCATCGTCTGCTCCTACAACGGCGCCAGCACCGTCGAGTCGTGCCTGCGTTCTCTGGAAAACCTGCGCTACCGCTCCTACGAAGTCGTTTTCGTCGACGATGGCAGCACCGACCGAACCCAGGAAATCCTGCGCCAGTTTCCTTGGGTGCGGGTAATCCGCCAGCGGAACATGGGCCTCTCGTACGCGCGAAACGTGGGCATGAACGCCGCCAAAGGCGACATCATCGTCTACACCGACAGCGACTGCGAGGCCGATGAGGACTGGCTGTATTACCTGGTCCTGGCCCTGGTCGGCAGCAAGCATGTGGGTATGGGCGGTCCCAACCTTGTGCCCGATGAGGGAAGTTGGGTGGCGGCTTGCGTGGGCCTGGCACCCGGCGGCCCCACCCACGTCATGATCGACGACCGCACCGCCGAACACGTTCCCGGCTGCAACATGGCCTTCTACACCTGGGCGGCCAAACAGGCCAATGGCTTCGATTCCCAGTTCCGCAAGGCCGGCGATGACGTCGATTTCATCTGGCGGCTCCAGCACCTTGGTTACACCATAGGCTTCGCCCCTTCGGCCCAGGTCTGGCACTATCGCCGCAACACCGTGGAGGCCTATCTGCGCCAACAGCGCGGCTACGGCGAGGCCGAGGCCCTGCTCAAATACAAACACCCAGACCATTTCAACACCCTGGGCGCCAGCCACTGGCGCGGACGCATCTACGGTTCCGACCAGATCGGTGTCCGTATCGGCGGCGACGTCATTTACCACGGACTGTTTGGAACGGCCCTCTTCCAGACCATCTATCGGCGCCAGGCTTCGATGGTGGCAGCGCTGCTCATGAGCGTGGAGTGGCATCTGCTAGGAATGTTTGTAACTCTTTTAGGGGCATTGGCTTATACGCCATTGCTCTATCTGGCTGCGTTCATGTTCCTCACCCCCGTGATCCTGGCCCTGGTCGCCGCGGCCCAGTCGCCACCGCCGCGCCATCGTCACTGGCTCTGGCGGCCTTTGCTGGCCCTGCTGCACTTCCGCCAACCCATCGCCCGCGGCTGGGCGCGCTATTCCGTACGGCTGCGCACCAAAACCCTCAAACTCGAGGCCGCCGGCCACCGCCGGCCCCACGAATTGCCCTTCGACCCCAACGAATGGGGAACCCTGCGCTATTGGAACCCGCAACAAGACCGCCTGCCCCTGCTGGGACGCATTAAGGACGCCGTGGCCGCTGCTGGCTGGCGCATGCGCATGGACGCCGGCTGGGCAGGATGGGACCTGGAAATCTACGGCAGCCGTTATGTTAAAGTCCGCTTGACCACCGCCACCGAGACCCACCGCCGCAACAGCATGGTCACCCGCGTCCGCGTCGAACTGTTAATGAGCACCTTCTCCGCGGTGCTGCTGGGGGCCAGTCTGATGCTCAGCGGACTGCTCCTCATGCACAACTGGCCGGCCAGCCGCACCGCGGTGTTGATTCCGCTGGCCTGGTGGGCGCTGTTCCTGGTCAGCAAATTGCGCGTATCGCGGCCGGTGCTGGGCCTGATAGACGAAGCCGCCGAGGAAGCCGGCTACGTCCGCCTCAATGAAGGCAAGGAAGTGCCGCGCCCCGACCTGGAAACCGCGGCGCCAGTCGCCAACCACAAGACGAATGACAACGCTGCACACTAATCACCCCAAGCCCGTATTTGACCTGCGACTCTACCTGCGGGCGATAGCCTATTTCCGCCAAGACCTGGGGCAGATACTCTGGTCCCTGGGAATGATCGGGACCATGATCGTGGTGGGGCTGCTCAATCCCTTCCCCCTGGCCATCCTCATCGGCTTCTTCGTCAACGGTCGCCACAATGATTGGATTCACCGCGTCTTCATGGCCATCCTGCCCTCCGACCAGCACCGCATCGCCCAGATCATTGTCCTTGGCCTCTACACGCTGCTGCTGGGTTTCTTCCAACAGACGCTCCAGATGTACCAGAAACTCCTGGATATCCGCATCGGCTATAACGGCCTGATGCGGGTGCGCTGCGACCTCTTCCGCAAGCTCCAGGCCCTGAGCCTCGGCTACCATCGCTCGCAACCCCAGGGCGACGCCATCTACCGCCTCAGTTGGGACACCTTCGGAGCCCAGACCATCCTTAACTTCGTCACCGGCACGCTGCTGAACCTCTTGAGCCTGGTGGGAACCGCCGCACTCATGTTTTTGATGAACTGGAAGCTGACCTTATTGTCGCTGACCATCGTGCCGCTGTTGTGGTGGGTGATCCGGCGTTATGCCCGTGTGCTTGAAGAGCAGGCGACCGCCAGCAAGGAGGTCGAGGCGGAATTGACCACTGTGATCCAGCGTTCCGTCGCCTCGGTGGGACTCGTACAGGCCTTCGGGCGGGAGGCCGAGGAGTACAAGCGCTTCCATGGTGCCGTGCGCAACACCGTGGCCACCAATATGAAGATGCACTGGCAGGAACTGATGTTCTGGTTCATGCTGGGAATGGTCTTCACCTTGGGAACCACGGTTATTACCGCCTACGGCGGATACCAGGTCTATCGCGGCCTGATGCCCGTTGAATACCTTACGATCTTCCTGACCTTCCTGGCCACCAGGCTCTACGATCCGTTGCGGAGCCTCAGTTCCGGCGGGGCGACGCTCCAGGCCGGGGCGGCGGGCATGCGGCGGGTCTTCGAGGTGCTCGACCGCGACCCGGTCATCGCCGATGCCCCGGATGCCATCTCCCTGCCGCGACAGCCGCGCGTGTTCAAACTGGAAAACGCCAGCTTCGAGTACAACCCCGGCGAACCCGTCCTGCGCGACATCAGCGTAACCATAAATCCGGGCGACATGGTCGCGTTCGTGGGCTCCAGCGGCGTCGGCAAAACCACGCTGCTTAACCTGCTGCCGCGATTTTACGACCCCACAGCCGGCGTCCTGACCCTCGATGGCCACGATCTGCGCCACATCAAAGTCGCCGACCTGCGCAAACACATCGCCCTGGTTCTTCAGGACAGCGTGATCCTGCCGACAAGCATCGCCGAGAACATCGCCTACGGACGGCCCCAGGCCACGCCACCACAGATCCTCCAGGCCGCCAAGATGGCCGGGGCCGACGTCTTCATCGACAAACTCAATGACAAATACGACACCCAGGTCAACGAAGGCGGCCAGAATCTTTCCGGCGGCCAGCGCCAGCGCATCGCCATTGCCCGCGCCCTGTTAACCGAGGCTCCCATCGTCGTCTTGGACGAACCGACCAGCGCCCTGGACCCCCAGCACGAGCAGATGATCATCGAGACTTTGCGCGACCTCAGACGGCAGCGGACGATTATCCTGGTAAGCCACCGCCTGAGCACCGTCGCCGACTGCGACCGGATATTCGTCATGGAAAACGGCCGCATCGTCGAATCGGGAAAGCACGACGAACTCGTCGCCGCCGGGGGGCTTTATTTTAAGATGGCGAAACATCAGATGCGGCTGGGGCTGGCCAGTGACCAGTCGCCAGTAACTACATCACCCTCTGCAACAGCTCCCCCAGCACTTTCGTAGAATCAAATTTCTCCTCGGCTAACCGTCGGGCGGCCTGCGCGTGACTGGGATAATCGGCGGCGATCGTGGCCAGGGCTTCGACGGCGTGGTCCATGGTATCCACCGAGAACAGTCCCTGGCCCGTCGGCAGCCAGCGGTCGAAGCCGCTGGCCTGAGTGACCACCGGACGCCCGCTGGCCAGAAAGGCCGCGGCGCGATCGCTGAACCATCCGCTGGGCAAAGCTGAGTAGATTTCCTTGACCACCGTGAATTCGCCGGCGCTGGCCTGGATGAAAGAACGGTAGGCGGATGGGCTGATCGAAGCCGTCAACGGATTCGTAAAACGCCAGCCGTGCCCTTCAAAATTGCTGCGCACGTCGGCGGGAACGCTCTGCATGGCCAGTTCCATCGACCAGGGCACGCGCCGTGGCAAGTCCAACATCTTGATCCATTCGGGAGCTTTGCTGCTGCGGTAGCGCCCCCCGGCGAATTCCACGTCGCGGGACGCATGCTCCCACTTGCCAAGGGTCGTGAATGACCGGGCGTGCGCCGGCGTCACGGGCCAGTGCCTCAGGGCTATGGGTTGCCGCGTCGCGATCCAGTTCAGGTCATGGGTGGGAAGGGGACAAGCGCCGGCGCCGATCAGAGCCCCGAACGTCGCCACGTCGTCGAACATGCGGTAGTACTCGACAAATTTCTGATCGTGGATCATCCGCAGTTGCGTGAAGACCGGATCGGTGTCGATCACGACGCACCGCCGTGGCCGCGGCCGCCATGACCGCCAAGGCGTTACGCCGCTGACGCACAACAGCAGATCAGTCCTCCGCAACAGAGCGTCAAGTTCGCCGCGCGTCAGGCCGAAATGCGTCTCTTGTGCTTCGGAATAATAGCAATAGCGCGCCGGCATGCCGATCGTGGCCAGCGCTTCTTCCAGGTAGCGCCGTCCGTAGGCGCTGTCCGCTTCGCACACGTTGGCCAGTGGGTTGAATGGGAGGTTCCAGCGGTCGGCGTCCTCCAGGAACCAGACCTCGTGTCCCATTTCCTGCAGCCCGGCCAGGTAGTTCAGATGATGCCATGTCATTCCCCCCATCGGGAACCCGACGATATATCCGCCAACCACGATACAGAGTTTACGGCCGCTCATTGCCGTGGCCCTTCCGCGCTCGACACTCGCCGCTGCCCGCTAGTTTTCATACCGCAGCACCGAGTGCAACTCGTACTTTCCCAGCCTGGCCCGCCCCTTCAGATCGCACAGTTCGATCAGCGCCGCTATCCCAACCACCGTGCCGCCCAACTTTTCCACCAAATCGCAGCAGGCCTGCATCGTGCCGCCGGTGGCCAGCAGATCGTCTACCACCAACACGCGCTGCCCGGCAACAATGGCGTCGGCATGCATTTCCAACTTGTCCTTGCCATATTCCAGGTCATAACTCATGGCGATCTTGCGGGAAGGCAGTTTGCCCGGCTTGCGTACAATGACGAACCCCGCCGACAGGCAACAGGCCACCGCTGTGCCGAAAATGAACCCGCGGCTCTCGGCCCCCACCACAAGGTCGATGTTCTTGCCCCGATAGGGATTGGCCAGCAACTCCACCGCCATTGCCAGCCCACCGGGATCGGCCAGCAACGGCGTGATGTCGCGGAAAAGAATGCCCTTCTTGGGGAAATCAGGAATGTCGCGAATAAGCTTCTTGAGGCGTGGAATCATTAATAAACCTTTCACTGAACCAGAACTCATTGGAACGCAAAGCCGCCCGGGAGGCAAGAAGAGATAGGCGAGTGATTACAACTGGGAACCCAATGACTCCGCATCCCCGCGCCATTCTTCCTCTGATTTGCGCCCCACTCTCTTCCTTTTCCTTAACTCGCCAGCGCATATTTCAGCTTGGCGAGCGCCTCGTGTTCCAGTTGCCTCACACGCTCGCGCGTAATACCCATACGCTGGCCGATATCCCGCAGCGTCAGGGGATCTTCTCCGCTCAGGCCATAACGAAGTTTGAGGATCGTCGCTTGACGCTCGCCCATCTCGCCCAGTAGTTCGCTCAGCCGGCGCTGCTGCTCGCTATCCAACACCAGTTGGTCGGGGCCTGGATTGTGGTCGTCGGCGATGATTTCTTCAATGCCGACATCGCCCTCGCCGGACCACGATTGCGTCGGAACATTGCAGGCTTTGGCGGCCTTGCGGATCATTTTCATCTTCTTCGGCGACATCTTCAGATGTGTCGAGAGTTCCTCAACCATCGGGGCCCGCCCCAAGTTCTCTTCCAGTTGCCACATGGCGCTCTTGACACGCGACATCATCTCCACCATGTAGGCCGGAACGTGAATCGACTGCACGTTATTGATCAACGCCCGCTTGATCGACTGCTTAATCCACCACGACGCGTAGGTGCTGAAGCGACATCCGTTCTCCGGGTCAAAACCCTCGACCGCTTTAATCAAGCCCAGGTTGCCCTCCTCGATCAGGTCGTTCAGAGGCAAGCCCCGGTTCAGATAATACTTGGCGATATTGACCACCAGCCGCAGGTTGGAACTTACCATGGTCTGGCGCGCGGCCGGATCCTGGTCGGTGGCTATCCTGCGCCCCAACTTCCGTTCCTCTTCGACACTGAGAAGCGGTGCCTCGCTGATCTGCCTCAGGTACAGCTGAAGACCGGATTGCACGGCGGTCGATGCCATAAATACCTTCCATCCACCGGTGCTGCGTTGCAAGACAACCGTCCCATAATCCCGCAACAACCGGGTGGGCACGGCAACCATAGCCGGCTTGCGGGGTCATCGGTCGAAAGAGGGACCCACTTGCGAAGTTGCCGCCGAATAAATAGGAATCTGGTCCCTTTCGCCCGTCCAGGTCTTGCTGGTGGGGCTAATGCCGTAGACTTATAATCCCTGTCTGTCAACCAGTTGGATGGTCAAATGACATTGGGCAGATGATGACGTTGCCGATCAAGCCCCTTACGACGATGCCGTTCATAACGACATGGTTTATGGAGCGTTAGGGCCGTTACTACGTCGAACTTGCATTCGATCTGGGGATTCTGCCCTTTTGGGGGTTGTTGATGTGGGCGCAAAGACGGGAAATTCGCAGGCGAGGCGATACCCCCCCCGGTGCGTGGTCTGCGATTATGATCTTCGGGCCACGCCATGGCCCTGCCCAGAGTGTGGAACCGTGCCGCCCGCAACACCGGGCAGTAGTCAAAGCTCGTAGGGTAAAGGGGGCAAGAGGATGTCTATTGCGTGGTGAGTGGTCAAGCCGACGAACCCTGCTGAAAACATCTTTTCTCTGTGGCGGGTAGTTTGTTGACATCATGAGCAAGTTAGGACTTTCCAGCAGCCCTCCCAGCATCGGACTTTTGTGAAGCAGTCAGGACGGGAAAGCCCTGGCCGCTGTTGGGCCTGCGATGGCTGGATTTGCGGAAGAAGCGATAGGCTGGCAGCAGAAACTCCAGAGCGAGGAGCCAAAGCGGAATGCTGGCGTCGTGCCACCCCTTGTGCCAACCAATAAGGTTGACGACGCCGGCAATATGGTAAAGGCGGCGTTTCATGATTACTGGGGTTTGGCAGGTAGAACCTCGAAGCCACGGCCAGCGTTCAGCCTGCGCCCAGAGGAACGGGGAAAAAATAGGCGAACAGAAGCGAGAGCAACGCCACAAACCAGAGCGGGATGCAGAGCATGTATAGGTGGCATGCTATCCCGGTTGAAGAACCAATGGCTGGATTGTCATACCCAAATCCAAGGAACCGGTGATATGCATCGAAGAACTTTGGACCGGGGGTCTTTGTATGTATGACCTCCCACTGGCCACCTTGTGCCAGGTTAGATGTGCTGGCTAGCACAATGACGACGGTAAGACCTCCACAGTCAGCCTGCACGGCGCAAGACGACATCGCCCACGTTGGACTGGAAAGCACGTCACGAAGTGACTCGCTTCTGATCCACAACGCCACCGCCGCTCCGCAAAACAGCATGCAGACGATGGCGGCAATCTGGCAAAGGCGGCGTTTCATGATCTCTTTGGTTTGGCGGGCAGGACTTCGAAGCCCTGGCCAGTGTTTAGTTGTCGCCGCCGAGAGCCACAGAAAAATAGGTAGGCGAAGAGAAGCCAGCCCAACGCCACAAACCAGAGCGGTAGGCACAGCGTGTACAACGTAACGGATGGCGTCAGATCAGTTGGGAAATCGGCACTGTTGTACCCGAAGCCAAACAAGCGATGGTGTAAATCGTCGATCAGCATGCGACCCACGGCCCTATCGTGCGTAAACGTCCACGAACTGGCCATTGTCGAGCTGCCGTGAAGAATAAATAGGAGAATCCCGCCCCGGTCAGTCGCCATCATGCAGGACCAGTTTGCCCACCTTGGACTGTAAAGCTGATCGTCTATTGACTCACTCCTCACCCACATCGCCAGTGTCGTCCCGCATAACAGCAAGCAGGCAACTGCGGCAATCTGGCAGAAACGACGTTTCATGTCTTTGTGGTTTAACTATCTTCTTCCTTGGTGGTGTTCCGCCTGACGACCGCCAAGAATCCCCCATCGTGGTACTTGCCCGGGTCTTCTCCCACGCTCGGAAGCGTCAACACCTGCTCCTCAACCGCGTAGTCCCTGTGGCGGCTCAGAAACGCCTGAACCTGGTCCTCGTTCTCCTCCTGCCACAGGCTGCACGTGCTGTAGATCATGCGACCGCCCGGCGCCAGTCGGGCTGCGCTGTCATCGAGAATTCGCCGTTGCAGATCCGCCAATGATTGCAACGCGCCTGCCCCTTGCCCATACCGCGCCTCGGGACGCCGGGCCAATACCCCGCTGTTGCTGCATGGAGCATCCACAAGAATCCGGTCAAAAAAACGTGGCCCATCCGCCGGCAGATCGCCAACCCATCCCACCGGATATACCTGCACATTCGCCAGGCCTCGCTTGCCAGCCAGGCGTCCCAGTTCCTTGCACCTCTCGGCGTTGGAGTCCATGGCGATCACCATGCCCCCGCGTCCCGCAAGCTGGCTAAGCTGCAGTGTTTTGGTTCCCAGCCCACAGCAGCGGTCCAGCACCACCTGCCCCGCCATGATGTCACAGTGATCGGCAACCATGGCCGACGTCGGATCCTGCGCCTGCGCCAGGCCCTCGGCGGCCCACCGCCCCAATAGATCGCGCTTGGCCCCTTTGACCACATACATGCCAGCGACTTCGTGGGCCGCCAGTTCCACACCCTCCTGTCCGAGTTGCTCGATTGTGGTATCTCCGATCAGGCGGATGATGAGCGGCGCTTCACGATTGTCATGAACGCAAATCTCCAGCGCCCTGGCCGTGCCCACCATCTTGCGAAGTCTCCGGAAAACCTCCGCCGGATGCGATAGCGCGATAACCGCGTGTTCCTCGGCCTTTGCGACCGTTGGCAAAGGCGCATTCGGCTTGGCGCAGGCCCGGCGCAGGATGGCGTTGACAAATGCCCCCGCCTTTACGCCGGCCAGACGCTTGGCCTGCTCCACCGCCTCATCGACAACCGCCCGGGCTGGCACGCGTGCGAGAAACCTGAGCTGATACAAGCCCATTGCCATGACTTTCTGGAGTTGTGGATCGATGTTGCGCAGGTTTCGGTTGGAGTAGTGGGCGATCAGATGCTCCAGAAGCAACAGATTGGTGACCGTGCCGGTGGCGATCTGCTCGGCCAGGGCCAGATCGCGCGGATCGCAACGATCGCCTTCAGCCGGCCTGGGCAGGCGGCGCACACTGTGCGGCGGCCAACCCGGAAGTCGCTGCTGATCCAACGCCCGCAAGGCCATGTCGCGCGCCGACAATGCTGCACCCATAATCTATGCCTCCTCCGCCACACTGCGCACCAGGTCCAGGTAGCGCCGCGCCACCTCCGGCCAGGCGAACTTTCGCGCTGTTTCGGCGGCGGCCACGGCGGCCGCGCCAAGATCGCCGCTGACGTACGCACCCAATGCTTCGGCGAGCGCCGGGACGTCATTCACCGGGACCAGAAGTCCGTTGCGCCCGGGTTGGATCATCTCCGCAAAGCCCGTCGCCTGCGAGCCGATCACCGGTTTCCCGCAGGCCATCGCCTCCAACGCCACGTTGGGAAAACTTTCTTCGATACTTGGCGTCGCCGCAAACCGGCAGTGTTGCAGCAGCCAGCGTTTGTCCGCTCCGTCGACCAAACCGGCGAAGATCACCCCCGGCGCTACCGCCACCGCCTGGTCCTTCAGCTCCTGCAGGTCGCGGCCGTCCCCGGCGATCACCAGCGCCCATCGTTCCTTCACGCTCACTGGCAGGCGGCCATAGGCGTCAATCAGCAAGTGAAACCCTTTCCTTCGTATCGCCCGTCCCAACCCCAGGATGAAGGGCCCTCGCAGGCGGGCATCGGCGGCAAACCGGGATGCCGATGCATCGGCGCCCAACCCTTCGACATCCACGCCATTGGGGATGCAGACCAGGCGGGCTTTCTCCCGGGCCGGAGTATCCGTTCCGAGTATTTCGCGCACCAGTTCTTCCATGGCCGCTGACAGGCAGACTACGGCGCCGGCATTGGCCAGTGCCCAGCGCAGTTTGCGCCACACGCCGGGTTTCTTACGCCAGCGCGACCCGTGGTATATATCCCCGCCACGCACGTGGATGATGGCCCGGCGGCCGATCGACGCCGCATACTTTACCACGGCATAGCCGCAGGGAAAAGCGTGGTGTCCAATGACCATGTCGAAAGGCCTCTGTTCCCGGTCCAGCACGCCTATCCGCCGGCGCATCCACCATGGCCAAACAAGTGAAGAACGCACCCTTCGCAACCGCCTCACTTGATAAGAAACCGAGATTTCCCCTTCTCCCTGCGTCGGCCGCGGCGCCAGCACCGTACACTCCGCGCCCAAGTCCGTCATGGAATGCGCCAGCTTATCGATCGCGATCTCCGCTCCGCCTATATTCGGCAGAAAAGTGTCGGTGACGTGCAGTATTCGCATGCCGGCGCATTGTAAAGGTCGGTTGATAATTTGCCAGTTGCAATGCCGGCAGACCAGGCGATCAGGCGCCGGTGTGCCCAATTTTTCCACCGAATGTATAATGGCGTGGTAAGGACGGTGCTTTCCAACCCCACCGCAGCAGGTCCAGTCCTACCACGACGATGCTCAAGCCGATGAACCCACTGCGCATCTTATGTAAAAACTCTGCCGATTTAGCCGGGTCTCCCTCGTACACCACCTGAGTTGGTGGTGCCGTGTAGTTCATGCACTGCCGCTTCCAGTAAGCAACCTGCATTTCATGCCACATCGCTGAACCCCGCCACCATGCCCACAGCAGCAGGACCAACACTGCGCCGATCACAAGTCCCAGATGCACCCTCTTCCGCTTATGCCAAGGCAGCGGCTCAGAGGAGTAGTCGAGTTGGTGAATGTGAGGGTCGGGCACGTCGGGTATGAGTCACACTCTTCGCGCTTCCTTGGGCGGCTGGCCGAGACGCATCTGCGGCATCATCACACGCATTGGTCGCGGACGCTCATTGCAGATCCAAAGTACCAACTCCAACCTGCTCGCCGCGAATGACGCCCATGCGAACATGGCCTTTGTCGGGCAAATGCTGCAGCAGGGCGGCGAAATCGGACAGCGATGATACGCGATATCGTCCAAGCTGCACGATGATGTCCCCGGCCTGAAGCCCGGCCTTGGCGCCGACGCCATCGCGGTCCACGGCGCTGACGAACATCCCATCCTCCGCCGTCAGACGGTACTTTTCGGCCAGCATGGGGGTCAGCGGCTCGATAGTCAGCCCCAGCCGCTTCTTTGCCTGAACTATCGCATCCGGCGGCGCCACGGCCTGGGGAACGATTTTTTCTCTCTTGTTGTCCTGGAACACAACTTCCATCGTCTGACCCGCCTTGGCACGCAGCAGGATGGCATACGCATCGACCAGATTGGCCGGATGTTCGCCGTTGATGCTCTTGATTATGCGTCCCGGCGGCTGATTCTTCTGATCTGCGCCCGCCGGTTTCTCCATGGTTTCCACTTGGCACTCAATCGTCGCCGGCGGGTTGAGGATGCGATGTTCCGCAAGACGCAAGGGCACATCCACCTTGATTGCCTGGGCGGGATTCATCAGCTCGGGTATCAGATTCAGCAGGCGATTGATGGGTATGGAAAACCCGATGTTCTGGGCATCGCTGCGAATAGCGGTATTTATGCCGATGACCTGCCCATAGGCATTCTGCAACGGTCCGCCGGAGTTGCCGGGGTTGATCGCCGCGTCGGTTTGAATCAGATCGGCCAGCATCACCTTGTCGTGGGCATCCTTCAAATCTCGGTGCAGGGCTGACACTATGCCTGTGCTGACACTGTGACTGTATCCCAGCGGATTCCCCACGGCGATAACCGGCTCGCCGATCATGAGATCGCTGGAATCTCCTAATTCAATGGTTGGCAATGGCTTGTCGTCGGCGATCTTCAACACTGCCAGGTCGGCGTCGGCATCGGCGCTGATCAGAGCGGCCGGGAGTTTACGGCCATCGACAAGCTCGACAGTGATCTGCCTGGCGCGGTCGATGACGTGATTGTTGGTGACGACGTAGCCATCTTTATGGATAATAATCCCGCTGCCCAGCGAGTTGGCGGGAATGCGCTGCACATCGCCGAAGTCGAACTGCTGCCAAAACGGGTCCGCTCCAAATGGCGATAGACGGCGGTTTATAAGTTTGGTCGTGGAAACATTGACCACCGCTCCCTTGGTGCGTTCAACGACCTCGACCGTCACCGTTCGGCGCAGGTTGACCTTGTCGCGGTCTGCCGTATTGATGCCTTCTTGAGCGCGGCAAAGTGAAGGCCCACACAACACCGCGGTTAGCAGTGCCGCGTATAGTAAACCGGCGCGATCGTATTCATGTGGCATATATTCAAACTCCAGTTACCGGTTAACGATATACCAATCACGTGGCGTGTTTCAAGAGCCAGTTCGCGGTGTCGCGATCCGTTGTTATGATTTTTCCTTCTTGGGCCGGCCTGGGTCGCGCAAGTTTGGCAGAGGATCGATACGCACGGCCGAGGCACGTTGCCAAGTTGGTCCGCCGTAGGGGCGATCGCGGTTGTCTCACCCTCCCCACAAGACCATCCCTCGCACGCCACGGCGATAGCAGTTTAGCCCAACCGCCAAAACTTGTATTCCTGCGATATCCTAACAGGAGCACACATATTTTGATCCCCTCCGCCCTCGCTCTCACTGAACACCGCTATCTGTGACCATCCGTGTTCATCTGTGGCTACCTCTTCTCTTCCTCTGTGCCTTTGTTTCTCCATTGGGATATTCGCTCAAAAACGCCACAAGTGGGCATCCATCTTGACGCCATCGCCCACTCTGAGTAGAAAATACGCTTTCGGAACTAAGGCGATGGGTCTGCGGCAATGGCCGACGGCTGACGGCCGATGGTTGTACGTTGTCGCCTAACGACAAGACCCGCCCCGATGGCCTCGCAGGCCACAACGATGTAAATCATTGTGGCTGCGATACTTGTCCCGACAGGTAATTTTTTTAGAGGTTTTATATATTATGGGTGATGCATATCCGATCACGCCGGTTAACACACCGCCGGTACAGACTAAGAACCGCGTTATCTGCACGGCGATTCCCGCTCCGCAAAGCGTTCCCATGCTCGAACAACTTCGCTCCGTGGAACCGGCCTGCATGGAAGGCCAGCCACCTATCATCTGGGACCGCGCCCAAGGCTCCAGTGTCTACGATGCCTGGGGCAATAAGTGGATCGATTTTTCCTCGGGCGTGCTGATCACCAATGCCGGCCACGGGCCCAGGGAAGTCATCAAGGCCATTACCGCCGCCGTCAAGAAGCCCTTGCTGACCACCTACTGCTTCCCCCATGCTTACCGCGCCGAACTGGCCACGGCCCTGCGTGATGTGGCCCCATCCAAGGATTTCAAGGTAATGCTGCTTTCCACGGGCAGCGAAGCCAACGAACTTTGCGTCAAGCTCTGCCGCGAAAACGCCCGGCGGCGCGGCGTTAAGGACGCGGTCATGGTTAGCTTCACCAATAGCTTCCACGGCCGAACCATGGGCTCCCAGCTTGTCGGCGGCATTCCCAGCCTCAAAGAATGGATCGGCTATCCCGACTCGCACTTCGTTCAGGTCCCCTTCCCCGATGGCGGCGTGCGCTGCCAGCCGGAAGACAATGACTTCGCGGCCTTCGAGCGTGTCCTCAGCGCCCAGGGAGTGGCCCCCGAACGCGTCTGCGGCGTGGTCAGCGAAACCTACCAGGGTGGAAATTCCAGCTTCGCTCCGCCCCAATACATACAGCAACTCCGCCAGTGGTGCGACAAGTACGGCGCCGTTCTGGTTCTCGATGAGGTTCAGGCCGGCTTTGGCCGTACCGGCAAGTTCTGGGGCTTCGAGCACTATGATGTTGTTCCCGACCTGATCGCCTGCGGCAAGGGCGTCAGTGGATCGCTGCCTTTGTCGGCGGTGATCGGCAAGACGCAACTCATGGACCTCTTCCCGCCCGGCAGCATGACCAGCACGCACTCCGGCAACGCCATTTGCTGCGCCGCCGCCCTGGCCAGCCTGAAGGTCATCCAAGACAAGGGCCTGGTCGAAAACGCCGCCAAAATTGGCGTCATGTTCCAGAAGAGCTGCGCCAAGATCCGCGAGCGTTTCAAGGATGTGATCCTGGCCCATCATGGCAAGGGCCTGGTGGCCAGTCTGCACTGCGTCAAACCCGGCGCCAGTGAGGCCAACCCCCGCCTGGCCTGGGAAGTGGTCGGCGAATGCGTCCGCCGCGGCGTCATGCTCTTCGCCCCGGTCGGTTTCGGGGGAGCCAGCGTCAAGCTGGCGCCGCCCCTGTGCATTACCCGAGGCGCCGCCAAGGAAGCCCTGGAAGTGGTGGAAGAGGCGTTCGCTTGTGTGCTCAAGAGGTAACGGAGTCCAGAAACCATGCCATCCCTAGACGTAACCGTGGTCGGTGGAGGAATGATCACCCACGATCAAATCCTGCCGACGTTGTATCACTTGCAGCGCCAGGGCGTCGTTGGACGACTGGCGGTCTGCGCCCTCAGTTCCGCGGAACTCAATGCCTTGGTCACGCCCCGCTACACGACGGCGTTTCCCGGCCAGGCATTCGAAGCCCATCCGCCCCTGGACACTGACCCATCGCAACGCGATGGACAGCGCTACCGCCAGGTCGTCGCGGCCATGGAACCCGGACAGCTTGTGGTTACGGCGGTGCCCGATCACCTGCATTTTGAGATCAACATGTGGGCCCTGCAGCACAACCAACACGTGTTGTGCGTCAAGCCGCTGGTGCAGTCCATGGCCCACGCCAAGACCGTCGAGGATGAAGCCCGCAAACGTGGCCTGGGCGTATTTGTGGAGTACCACAAGCGTTATGACCGCCGGGCACTCGAAGCCCGCGGGCAATATCGGGCCGGGCGGTTCGGCCAATTCAAAGTGGGCCAGGCCAGCTTGGTCGAGCCCTATTACTACCGCAACTCCAACTTCCAGAACTGGTTCCTCAAAGACCGAGCCGACCCGTTTACCTATGTAGGCTGTCATTACGTGGACTTGGTCTACTTCATAACCGGCCTGCGCCCCACCGGCGTTTCCGTCTATGGCGTGGAAGGCAAGTTCCCCAATGGCAAGGACGCGTATCTGTGGAGCTGCGGCCAAGTGATATGGGAAAACGGCGCGGTCCTGAACGTGGTGAACGGCCTCGGCTATCCCGATGACGGCGCTGGCAGCAACGACCAGGGCATGAGCCTGTTCTGCGAAGGCGAAGGAGTCGGGGCCGTCATCAAGCACAACGACCAATTCCGCGGAGTGGAGCACGCCTATGTCGATCGCCAGAGCGGCGCCCCCTTCCGTTATGTTAATCCCGATTATTTCCGCCTCGTGCCCTGGAATGGTCCAGGTCTGCGCCCCGTCGGTTACGGCTACGATTCGATCGAAGCCGCCGTGCAAGCCGCCGTGCAGGTAGGCAACGCCGGACCCATGAATGGCGGTCCCGAGGCCCTGAAGCGGCGTCAGGCGGTCCTGACCGAAATCGACCAACGCGGCTTGCTGGCCACTCCCGCCAACAGTTATATCAACGAGTTGGTTGTGGAAGCGGCTAGAATGTCCCTGGCCAACAAGAGCCACCTGGTGCAAATTTCCTACGACCCGGAACCCCGAGCCGTATCGCCGAGATAACGCCGCACAAAAATCCAGACCCATGCGCTACGCTACCGGCCTGCGGTATTTAACCGCTTGGCGACTGCCGTGGCTAATCGGCGCGGCGCGTATCTGGCGGCGATCCCCAGTAATCGATTCCGCACCCCCGGGATAACCACCCGGCGGCCCTTTATTAGCCCCGCAAACCCAGCCTCGGCCACCGCGATAGCGCTCATCGAGACGTTATCCTTAAACAGCCTCGCTCCCTCCGCCCTGGCACGCTTCTGAAACTCGGTGGCCGTTGGACCCGGACACAGTGCGGTCACGCGCACGCCGCTTCCTGCCAGTTCGCTGTCCAATGCCTCGGAAAACGACAGGACATAGGCTTTGCTTGCAAAATAGACCGCCATCAGCGGCCCCGGCTGATATGCTGCCATCGACGCCACGTTTAATATCTTGCCCGCCTTGCGCAACACCATCTGCGGAAGAAAGAGCCGCGTCAGGTTGGTCAGGGCCACGATGTTCACCTGGAGCATCCCCAGTTGCGTGGGCAGGTCGCTGTCCACAAACCGCCCCAGCGACCCAAACCCGGCATTATTGACTAATACATCCACCGGGCGATGCAGACGTGAGACTTCATCAAAGAGTTCCCCAGGCGCCGTAGCCAACGACATATCCTTCTCGATGACCTCAACCTTCCCGCCCGAGACGCGGCATTCGACAGCGACCTCCTCCAGTCGCCCCCGGCTGCGCGCAGTAAGTATGAGATCGTACTTCTGGCGGGCAAATATACGCGCCAGTTCGTAGCCGATACCGTACGATGCGCCGGTTATCAGTGCGCACGCAGCCATGGTGCATCACCTCTCAGCCATCTTCGGACCAGCGTTCGCCTACAAGCGCTGCTTACATCCACATGCCGCGCCACGTCCTCCTTCGCCCCTCGCCCCCATCATCCCCACGAGCACAGGAACCCGAGGGCACACGGGACTACAAGCAGCACACGAAGAATTACCTGGCCAACTATTACTAGGTAGTAGTGCGGCGGGCGACGCCGCACCTACCAACGATCATTTTTTGTAGAACGTTGGCAGTGGCCTCCCGAGCTGTTCCCATCGCTTGTTTACCGCTTCCATCTTGCCGGCGCTGTTCAGCACATGCAGTTTTCGCTGCACCATGCTGGTGATCGCTTCGCGGGCTGGCCCAAGGTAATTGCGCGGATCGAACTCCGCTGGCTTGGTCGCGAAGACCTCGCGTATCTTCGCCGTCATCGCCAGACGCAAGTCCGTGTCAATATTAACCTTGCACACGCCGTACTTGGTGACGGCCATGTGGATCTGTTCTTCGGGAACGCCCTTGGCGTTGGGCATCTTGCCGCCATACTTGTTCACCAGGTCAATGAACTCCTGCGGTACGCTGCTCGATCCATGCATCACCAACGGCAACCCCGGGCAGGTCTTCATGATCTTTTCGACCACGTCGAAAGCCAACTTGGATTCTTTACTGAATTTATAGGCGCCGTGGCTGGTGCCGATGGCCACCGCCAGGCTGTCGATACCCGTGCGCTTGGCAAAATCAGCGGCCTGCACCGGGTCAGTGAGGAACTTGGCCAGATTTTTCTCGTAGTCGGCAGCGCTCAAGCCGACAACATGCTCTTCGATACCACCCAGTTGGCCCAGTTCGGCCTCAACCACCACGCCCGCCGCATGGGCCGCCTTGACGACGTCGGCAGTCTCCTTGACGTTCTGTTCGTAGGGATGATGGCTGCCATCGATCATGACGCTGGTATAGCCGTCCTTGATACACTGTTGGATGAGGTCCAGGGTGTCGCCGTGGTCGCAATGAATGGCGATGGGCAGTTCCGGGTGATCCTCGACGGCGGCGTCGATGATGTGCTTCAAATACCGGATATTGGCATACTTGCGAGCGCCTTTGCTGATCTGGAGGATCAGCGGACTTTGCTCCTTGGCGCAGGCCTCGATGATCGCCTGGGCAAGTTCCATATTGTTGACATTGAACGCGCCGATCGCAAATCCGCCGTCATAAGCCAGGTCGAACATCGGTTTGGTGGTCATCAGAGGCATGAGAGCTTTCCTTTCTACCTAATTGTGAGATTCGTGAAGCCAACTAAGGCCGCGTAATGTACGGATTACCTCTCTGCTTTGCAACGACGCCAGTGGCGAGATTCGAGGATTGGAGGTCGGTAGTCGACGGACACGGGGGCGGGGCAAAACGAAAAAGAGCCATGTAGTCAAACGCTTGCTGTCTTGTATGGTGGGCGTACGCGCACTACTTGTTCACCACCTGGCGCTTCTACTTATACCAGCGTTTGGTCCACCTTCCAGCCCGGGGATCCTGGCCCTGGCGGAGTTGGTCCATCTTGTAGGCCCATTTATAGAGCCATTCGCGGGGAATATCGGGGGAGCCCACCGCGAAGGTCGTGCCGAGGTACTTGAGCTCCTGGGCGGGAGGATACTGGGGGCGAATAACCTGGCGCAGTTGCTCCAGATCCTGGCGCATGGCCTCGTTGGCGGCATCGCGGGCGCCTTGGTCCGGGGCGGAGGCCAGTCGGCGGTAATGCAGAGTGGCCATGATCATGGCCGAACGAAACGCCAGTTGCACCTGGTTGGACAGGAGCCTGGTCTTGAGAATCTGGTAGTCCTCGGGAGACAACTTGTCCTTGACCAATTCGAGGTTCCACAGACAGCGGTCGGCCTGAAGCCTGGCTGCGGCCTTATCCGCGGCTACCTGGGCGGTGAAGGCCGGGTCGCCATCTTCGGCGGCGTCGCGAGCGGGAAGGTAGCTCTTGTCCCACCACCAGTTCTGCCAGAGGTCGCCGAAAACGTCTTCATCGGCCAGTGGCAGCGGCCAGCGTGGATCACTGAAGGAGAAGGGACCGACGCTGAGCATTTCGGAAACGACCCCACCGGTGGGCTTGAGGGCGGTGATCACGCCGGAGGCGGCGGACGGGCCGTAGCGGTTGGCGGCCCAGGCGTTCCAGATCTCATCCAGATTGTCGCTGGCTCCAGTCGCCAGCATACCCAGGGTCCACAGATTGACCTCGGAGGGCTGGTTGAGGACGCTGGCGTCATCGCGATCCACGCGGACGCAAATGCCGCTGACGTTGTTCTGGATGCCGTAATCGAAATGCTTCTTGAGGAGTTCGGGCATGCAGTTGGCTACGGTGTTGCGGAGGAAATATTCGCCGGCCACGTCGTATTCGATGATCTGGGGACGCGAGCCGACATGGCCGATCTCGGCGGCGGAGATCCCCCGCGTATTCCAGTCCTGGGGAGTACACTTGCTCATGACCAGCTGATCGGCGGGAAACTTGTCGATCGCCGCCATGGTGCTTTGCAGCTCATCGGGATACCAGACGAAGGTGCGGAAAATGAGCGACTTGCGGTACTTGTCGGTCTTCTGCCGAAGCAGGGCCACGAGTTTGGCCAGGAAGTCAGTGTCGGTGGCGCGGATCTCGGTCTCGACCACGGTGAGGACCAACCCATCGACGTTGGGAACGGCATCGCGGAGCATCCATTCGTAGCGGTCATCCAAAAGCGCAAATAGCTTGTCATTGCCGGCATCCACCGGACCGAGGTATTCCGGCATCCATTCCCGGGGGATCTCATTGAGTTCGTGGACCCACAGGGTTACCTGCATGCCCAGGGAATGGCAGTAATCAACCAGGTGTTCTTCGGCATCACGGCGGGCGAATTCCTTGACTCCCGAGACGGTGGACCATTCGATCTGGAACTGCACGCCGTTGAAGCCCAGGTCATGGGCCAGGCGGATTAGCTCTTTGTCGGCGCGGCCGCGATGGAAAGAGACGATGCGATAGGGCAACGGCGGGCGGATTTTGCCCGGGGTGATGGCTATCGCTGGGCGAGTGGCGGCGGAAACGCCGGCGGCGTGCCTGGCGGAATCGTGCCTGCCGCAGCCGGGGAAAAAACAGAGTAAGAGGAGGAGAGAGAAAAGGTGAAAGGTGAAAGGGAAAAGGGAAAAGGCCGACATTGCCGCCGGGAGCGACCGAGCGCTGAAGCCTGAAGGCTGAAGGCCGAGATTGAAAGCTGGCGTGATCGGTTCCATAGAACGCAAGTATACTGCGGAGGCGACGGCGCGGCGAGGAAAAGGGGACCAGACTTGATCCCCGCTGAACTCCTCCTGTAATAAGGGGCTATCGCCCTCAGCAATGCGAGCGTTCAGCCCAGAAAAATTCCCGCGACGGCTTGCCGCCAAACCGCGAAGAACTCCACGAAACGCCCGCCGGGATACTGGCGCGATTCCATCTTGAAAAGCCGCCGCGCGGCCATGATGGCGACAATGCCGACGACGATGCCGAAGAGTGTGTCGATCGCAAAATGGCGGAGAAGATATACGGTGGCGCAGATCTCGCCCAACAGCCAGGGAACCAGCGGCAGCGCCGACCAGGGAAACTCGGCGATAAAAAACCAAGTTACGATCAAGCCCCAGGCCACGTGCATGCTGGGGAAGTTGGTGACGTCCACCAAGCTGTTGTCAGGACGTATGAGCATGGAATCGAGCCGTTGATTCATAGCCAATGTCCGTGGAGTAGGCGCCAGAGCGGATACCTCGGCGGCAATAGCGGAAGGAACACGGATGGCAAAGATATTCCTGACATACATCCCCCATGGCGAAGTGGCCGGCAGCACACACCAAAATACCAGGCCGATCAAAAACGCCAGCCACATGGCCACCAGAAACTTGCGGAAAGCCTGCGGCCGCAGAAAGAACAGGGCAACAAAGATCGCCATGTACAGCATCCACAGGCCTCGGTAGGATCGGACCAAAAGCCAGTCACAAAAGCCGCTGGCGTGCTTTTGCAGGTAGAAACCCGGATAGACGCCAAAGATACGCTTGTCCAGGTTCATGAAGCGGGCGCTGAGGTCCATGACGCGCGCACGCGAGGACCAGGCATCCAACGCCTGCGCCGCACAAGAAACCGCCAGGGCTAGCAGAAAGATCGTCGCGAAAATAAGCGCCCCCTGTCCCAGGATTATGCCGGCCCGCGGCTTGAGTTCCGCCGTGGCCTTCGCTCCATGGTCGGCGGCGACGATCACGGCCCCAACCAGAGCCACCATGGCGCAACCCAGCATCGCCATAAAGGCCGCGTTGATCAGAGCATCGTGCCTGGCCACATGCAAAGCGAAGGCTAGGAATTGGCCCAACGCAGCGGAGAGGCCTCGGGATTGGCGCACGCCTGCCAGCCCCCCCCCGCCAATGATGGCCAGCGACGGGAATATAATGACGAAGACCTCGAGAGGCGCCTTTTGCAGACTCAGTTTGGCTTTTTTGGCCACGAACGACATGATCGCGGAGCGGTACGAAGTTGGCAAGGGACTGGCGCCATCGCTAAAATGCATAAATGAACCGGTGGGGCCTCCGGTCGTATCAACGGTGTCCGTTATAGACGACCGCAATGGCTGCGGACGCGCTTGACGATAGCCGTGGACCGGCGATGATTACGCCAGTCTCTGTCTTAAAGCCCAAGGGCCGCGTCCGGCCCTTGGGTTTTCAGGCCGAGACTGGACAGGGCGAACCATGCAGGCACTGCACAAGAACCAACTGGAAATGATGATTCAGCGGCAGATCGTCGAGCGCGGCATCACCGATGCGCGGGTTCTGGATGCCATGCGCCGCGTGCCCCGCGACAGATTTTTCCCAGGCGAGGACAAGGAAGTGGCCTTCGAGGATCGGGCCGCTTCCATCGGGCATGGACAAACCATCAGCCAACCGTACATCGTGGCGTTGATGACGGCTAGCCTGGATGTTAATCAGAATTGCCGGGTGCTGGAGATCGGCACCGGCAGCGGCTACCAGACGGCCATCCTGGCACATCTGGCGGACGTGGTATATAGCATCGAACGCATCAAACCACTGCTGGATGACGCCTGGGAACGACTGATGGAAATGAACGTGCGCAACGCCCATTTCCGCCACGGCGACGGCACGCTGGGCTGGCCGCAGGCGGCGCCGTTCGACCGCATCATCATCACCGCCGGGGCCCCAGACCTACCCAGGACATTGCTGCTCAGCCAGTTGCAGGACGGCGGCATCGCGGTGCTTCCCACCGGACCGATAAATGAGCAGGAATTGGTGGTAGTCAAGCGTTGCGGCCAAGAGTTGCAGGTCACCGATCTGTGCCCCTGCCGGTTTGTGAAACTCATCGGCCAGGCAGGCTGGAGCGAAGTATAGAAGGCGGGGGTCGAGGGTGGACGGTATTCATCGGTGTGTCCAATTTTCCTGGCGATAATCTAATAGCGTGGCAAAGTCGGCGGCGCCGACCATTTTCTAACCCTGTTTGGAGGTGGGCCATGGATAGGTTGCTTAACTTCACAGACGCCCATTGACCCATCGTTGCTTTGCCTTACGCTGTTTCCGTTCATTCTGGCCGTCGCCACGGCTTGAGTTTGCAGGAGAAGTTCGGGACAGTGTAACTGTTTACCGTCCGCGGGACGATTTTGAACAGAGAACCTTGCTGTAGATACGATAAAGTGCGCAGCGAGGTAGAACTATCGAATATGACCAGCTAGCCAAGCGTTACGACGAGGTCATGGGCCAGATGCAATTCTACCGGTCCCAGGCCTATAACCTTGAAGGGGAATTGCGCGTTGCGCGCCCAACAATGTACAAGGCGGATCAGAGGATCGCGGTTCTGGAGGACCAGAACCTGGCGCTTCGTGATGAGAATAAAGTGTTGCGGAAGCGTGTGGCCGAACTGACCGGCAAGCTGGCCCGAAGCCCCCAACAGGTCCCAGCATTCGTGAAGGCCAACCGTCTGCGTCCCAGAGGCAAGGGTCCAAGGCGGAAAAGAGGACAGGTCTAATTGATGGCGCACGCTGACAACAAGCTGGAGGCCGGATAACGGGGCAGGTGCTAATGGCGGTGAAATAGACCGTAACATCATAGCTGCAATGGTTAAGAGAATCGGCATCCACGAGTTCTGTGTCTCGATCACGGTGGCCAACCCCGCTGGTGATATGACGAATCGCGTCTTTCGGGCGAAGACACGTGATGACTGCTCTTATAAGGTATTCATAGACAATGATTTAGCGGGTATTTCACCGCCATTAGGGACAGGTGCGATTGATTCAGGCCCGAAGGGGAATGGAACGGTGCAGGGAATGGAACGTTTCGAAA
>Ga0316229_1001255_pt1 | contig 26965 bp, 25 predicted proteins | sample TBH18023metaG_FD_206011 | JGI IMG/M metagenome (GOLD analysis project Ga0316229, IMG submission 206011) | Freshwater microbial communities from Trout Bog Lake, Wisconsin, USA - TBH18023 | ecosystem: Environmental > Aquatic > Freshwater > Lake > Hypolimnion/Profundal zone | place: USA: Wisconsin... | reverse complement strand
TCAAAATCCTGCGTAGCCGACGTGGTCGGATTCTCTCCGCAATTCTTGGCGCAGGACAAAGCGACCGTACCCTCATTGAGGCGTTTCGCGAACGTTTTCTTAAGCCACGCCGGGTGGAGGCACGCGCTACCTTGCAGCGAGGGATCGTACGCGGCGAGCTATCGCCGAACCTCGACCTCGACACGATGCTGGATGCTTTGTACGGTCCCATCTACATGCGGTTTCTAATTCGGCATGGCAGGCTGACTCCCGAATTTGTGGATCAGCTCTGCGAATTAGCCTTCCAAGGAAAATTGCCCCGCGAGATCGCGGGGCAAGCCTTAGTGGCGCTTCCGGCGAGAGCTACTCGCTCCAGCGCTTGAAAACCAGTGATCCATTGGTTCCGCCGAAGCCGAAGGAATTCGACAGGGCATAATTCAGAGAAGCTCGGCGCGCATGATTAGGAACGAAGTCCATGCCGAGGGTCTGCTCGTCCTGATTTTCCATGTTGATGGTCGGAGGAAGAATCTGATCGCGGAGTGCGAGCAGCGTGATGCCCGCCTCGAGTCCGCCTGCACCGCCCAGCAAATGGCCGGTCATCGACTTGGTGGAACTGATAGCAATCTTGTGCTCGCCGAAGAGGTTGCGGATTGCGGAGGCTTCCAGTCCATCTCCTACCGGAGTAGAGGTGCCATGGGCATTTACGTAGCCGATGTCGCTGGGTTGCAATCCAGCATCGCGGATTGCGTTGCGCATGACGCGGAATCCCCCCGCGCCTTCCGGTGCCGGAGAAGTGATGTGGTACGCGTCGCCGCCCAAGCCATAGCCGACAATCTCAGCCATAATCTTTGCACCGCGCGCTTTGGCGTGTTCGAGTTCTTCGACGATCAGAATGCCCGAACCTTCGCCCACAACGAATCCATCTCGATCGCGATCCCATGGACGGCTGGCGTGTTCAGGGTCATCATTGCGGGTAGAGAGCGCGCGCATTGCAGCAAATCCGCCGATGCCCATCGGTGTAATGGAAGCTTCGGCTCCGCCTGCGATCATCACGTCGGCATCGCCGCGCTGAATGATCTTGAAACTGTCTCCAATGGCGTGGGCGCTGGTAGTGCAGGCAGTGGCGCTGGCCAGGTTCGGACCCTGTGCGCCGAAGCGTATACTGACGTGTCCAGCGGCAAGATTCACGATAGTCGCGGGAATAAAGAACGGAGAAATTTTGCGAGGTCCACCCTCCATCAAAGCGGTGTGCTCGCGCTCGATGATGTCAAATCCGCCGATCCCAGAGCCAATATATACGCCCACCATCTCGCAATTCTCGGGCGTCACCTTCAGGCCTGACATCTCCATTGCTTCGGTGGCGGCAGCCAGCGCGAAGTGAATGAAGCGGCCCATCTTCTTGATTTCTTTTTTCTCAACGAACTTGAGCGGGTCGAAGTTTTTGACTTCGGCCGCAATCTGGCAGCTAAACTGCGCTGTGTCGAACGCCGTAATTGGGGCAACGCCGCTCTTTCCGGCTAAAAGGCTTGCCCACACTTCTTCCGTGTTGTTGCCCACTCCGCAAATCAGCCCAAGGCCGGTGACCACTACTCGACGATTCAAGCTGGTTTTCCACCTTTCGCGTGGGCGTTGATGTAGTCGGTGGCATCCTTCACGGTCTTGATCTTCTCGGCATCCTCATCGGGGATTTCAATCTCGAACGCCTCTTCGAAAGCCATTACGAGTTCGACGATGTCCAGCGAATCCGCCCCAAGGTCGTCCTGAAAAGAAGCGCTGGCGGTGACCTCACCTTCGTCAACCCCGAGCTGCTCCACGATGATCTGTTTGACCTTCTCGTCTGTGGAAGCCATTGAATGAATTCTCCTTGTGAAGTAGAGACGGCGTACGCCGGGCAGCGATGCCCGGCGGTGAGGCTACAGTGGCCGTTCCTTCATTGTACAGAGGTCTGCGGCTAGCTGGTTATTTCGAGGCCTTGGAGTGTGCGCTGACGTAGTCGACTGCATCCTTCACGGTTTTGATCTTCTCGGCATCCTCGTCCGGAATCTCGATATCAAAGGCCTCTTCGAAGGCCATCACTAGTTCGACGATGTCCAACGAGTCGGCACCCAAGTCATCCACGAACGAAGCAGAGGAGGTGACCTCGGCTTCATCCACACCCAATTGTTCCACGATAATCTGCTTTAATTTCTCTTCCACAGCAGCCATTTGTTGGCGCCTCCTACCAAAAGTTGAGCCGCCCGGCCAAATAGTCGCGCCATTCCAACACGTTCTGTACGCCGGACGGTTCCGACTAGCATCCTAACCGTTCGATTTTAGGAAGGTCAATGTGCAAGGGCAGTATTGTTGAAATCGTGGTGCAGGGCGGGAAGCCCGAGTGGCACTACCAAATCACCGCCGGATAGGTTCTACTGGGGCTATGCGAGCAGTCGTGCAAAGGGTTTCGCGGGCTAGGGTTACGGTGGAATCACGTTCAGTGGGGCAGATTGAGCGAGGATTGATGGTGCTGCTGGGCGTGGGCTCTGATGATGTGGAGCAGGACGCGGAATATCTGGCCGAGAAAATCGCAACGCTGCGAATTTTCGAGGATGCCGACGGAAAGATGAATCGCAACGTGAGTGAGGCTGGGGGCGCTCTGCTGACAGTTAGCCAGTTCACGCTCTATGGCGACGCTCGGCGCGGCAAGCGGCCCTCGTTCGACGCGGCGGCGCGGCCAGAGCAGGCTCGCGGGCTGTATGAGCACTTTGTGGAGCGCGTCCGAGCCCTCGGACTGCGCTGCGAAACCGGGCAATTCCAAGCCGAAATGAAGGTGGAGCTGGTAAATGACGGTCCAGTGACCATTCTGCTGGATTCACAAAAGACCTTCTAACTAACCAACAGGTGGAGAGGCAAGGGATTGCATGTCGCGAATATATTTCGTGGCGTCAAATTTCTTGGCTGCGGCCGTGCCGCTCATATAGCGAACCGATCCGAAGATTGGGCGGTCGAACCAGGGTCGGTCGAATTTGCCGGCAATCGACCACGCTACCCCGGCGTAGCCGTTGGGATCGCGGCCATCCAGAAAATATTTATCGTTAAGGTAGAGGGCTGTCTGGTAGGCCGACTGCGGTGACGGCGACCATTCCAGAATCTTCTTGGCCCAATACATGCGCATGTAGTTGTGCATCCAGCCGAGGTGAAGCATCTGGAGTTGGGCGGCGTTCCACAACTCATCGTGAGTCTCTGCGCCTTCGAGTTGCTGCCGGGTGTAGAGGATTGGGCGCGGATCGGCGGCGTGTGCGGCAAGGGACTTGTGAGCCCACGGTTCGGCACACTCGATCGAATCGTAGAGCGGATTGAAGTGGACGAAGTTTATGGCCAGCTCGCGCCAGGTAATGAGCTGGTCGAGGTACTTCTCCTTGGATTCCTCGGGAACCCGGGCGGCGTGAACCGCCAGCGCGATGGTTATGGGGCTGATCTGTCCAAAATGGAGATAGGGAGACAAGCGGCTGGTGCCGTCGCACTCCGGCGCACCCTGGAGCGCTGGATACTCTGCAAGACGGTGAATGACGAAATCCCCGAGAAGACGCAGGGCTTCATCGGTTCCTCCGGTGAAGCTTGAGACCGGGAGGACGCTTCGGTCCAGGGTCTTCCAGCCAGTGGTAGCGTCGGCCTCTGGGTCGAGCGATTCGAGCTTCTGGGAATAGGCTACCGTTGCTCGTGGGTTGGAGCAGGGGATGAGGTAGTCGTTAAAGAGCGCTTTGAGACGGGGACGGATGGTGCGGGCAGCGTACTGCGCTTTGAGCAGGAGCTTGCTGGGAACGACCACATCCGCGTCAACGGTGAAGTAAGGAATGCGGAGTTTTTTCGCCAGTACCTCGCGCCAGCGTGCGGCTTCGCGGATCGGGTTCTCATCGCTGACGAGGAGCGCAGCCTGCACCTCATCGCAGAAGCGGGCGACATCGCTGTGCGGATGGCGGCGCAGGACGAAAGAGATGTTGCGCTCGGCGAGCCGTCGGGCAGTGCCGGGAAAGCCCTGCTGCATGAAGTGGTAATGACGCAGGTTGGCGTTAGGATAGGGGACGATTCCCAAGAACACTACGACCGGAAGACCGAGCAGGTTTGCGAAATCAACCGTAAGGTCGAGGGCAGGGTTGTCGTGGGCGCGCTGGGCTCGCTGCATCCAGTAGACGACGCATCGACCCACGGGAGTTCCGCTGCGGCGGATGGTGACGCGATCTTTGTATGGGGCGAGGATGGAGTCGAGGGTGGGCATGGACTCATTAGGTTACAGGAAAGACGCTTAGAGGTTTAGTAGGTCGAGAACAAGGGCAAGTAAAGAGCCCCGCCCTAGCCAGAAGAGAGCTAGGACGGAGCACCCTCGTGAGTTTTCCAGAATCAGGCCTGGACTGCTTCCTTCGCTACGGCTGCGGCGCTGGGGAGCTTCTCGACGTTCCAGCAGGTTTCCATCAAGCGTCCAATTTGCGCTTTGGGCAGAATTCCATCGGCCAAATCTGCAAACTTTGCTTCCAGCGCGCTGTCGCTCATGGGTACTTCTGAGCTGCCGATCGCGTGCTCGATGCGCTTGCTCAGCTTGCGCCCGTCTTTCATGACGATTGTCATTTCAACCTGTTCTGTCTTGATGGTTGGGTCGGCGACAGGAATGACCTTGACGCGAAGGGCGACGACTGTTGGATCGCGCACGGCTCGATTGCTGAACTGCTTTTCGCCAGCCGCGCCCTCAAAGATGGCCACAGCCACGGCATGGTAGACGCTGAACTTTCCTTCGAGGCCCTCATTCGGAGTCTTTTTGCCAGTCAGTTCAAGCACCAGTGGATTGATTCGCAGATCGACATGATCGACCTGGTCCGGAGTGATTTTGTAATGGTTGCGGAGTTGGATGGCGGCGTCAAGTGCGGGGTGAAGCACGATGCCGCAGGCAAACGGCTTGTAGGAATTGAGCGAAGTTTCATAGCGCGTGCCGAGACCTTCGGTAATTTCCTTGAAGTCCTGTTTGGTGCTGATCGTGTATGCCCAACCGCGTTTAGCTTCAATCATTTCATTCGAACTGGTGTAATTTTTCGACGCCAGGAGTGCCGCCATAATGCCGTTTTCGGCTGCGCGACCCGGGTTGAAGCTCTTGTTCATCGATCCAAAAGACTCGCGCAATCCGACGGGTTGAGAGGCAGCTAACCCGAGCGCCCAGATCATCTGCTGCTCGTTAAGTCCAAGCAATTTTCCAGTGGCGGCGGCGCTGCCAAATACTCCAGCAGTTCCGGTGATGTGCCAGCCCCGGTCAAAATGGTCGGGATATACCGCGTTGCCGATGCGGCATGCGGTTTCGACTCCGAGCACCAGTGCGTTCAGGAAGTCTTTGCCGGAGACCGGATGGTACTCGGCAAAAGCGAGGATGGCGGACACAATGGGCCCGCCCGGGTGAACGATGGTCTTGAGGTGGGTATCGTCGAAATCAAAGATGTGGGAGCTGACGCCGTTAATAAACGCGGCGTTCATGATGTCGAAGCGTTCCTTGCGTCCCAGAATGCCAGCTTGCGGCGGGCCGGAGAATGGGGCAAGGGCAGCCACGGCGTTGTCGACCGTTTCGTGATGCGAGCCTCCCACGGCCACGCCGATGTAGTTGAGCAGCGTGCGGAGTCCCTCTTTGCGCACTGTGGCTGGCAGGTCCTCATATTTCGCTCCAACAACATATTTCGCCAGCGTGCGCGTCACGCCTTTTGCTGCAGCAGGCGGAGCTGCTGCTTGGGCTTCTGCTGAGGTGGGGAGTGCCAACAAGGTGGTACCAGCCCCGGTGGCTGCGAGTGAAGCGACGGTGGCGGCGCGCAGAAAGCCTCTACGATCAATAGGTGACATGGAATTCTCCTCACGATGTGGTGTAGGAGCATTGTGTCAAACCGCTGGCGGCTTGCACAACCAATAATATCGAACGCGTTCCCCAAACCAAGCGACGCTTCATTTGGCACGGAGGATGGCGTCGGCGATGGCGAGGGCCTCGACTGTTGGACGGACGGCGTGGACGCGGACGATATGTGCTCCGGCGAGGGTGGCGGCGACGGAGGCGGCGAGGGTCGCGGTGTCTCGGGGGTGCGCTCCCACGCTCGTTTGCGCCGATCCCACATCTGGTGAAGACAACAGATGTGGGGCACCAGAGAGCGCGTTGAGGCGGGCGGAGACGGTGCGGGCGAGGAAGCTTTTGCGCGAGGCGGCGGCAAGCAGAGGGAATCCGAGGGCGTGGAATTCGGCAAAGTGGGCGAGGAGCGGATAATTCTCATCAAAGTTCTTGCCGAAGCCGAAGCCGGGGTCGAGAACAAGGCGGTCGCGGGCTATGCCATTTTCGAGAGCACGGGAGACGAGAGCGCGAAGCTCTTCGCAGACGAGTGAGACGATGTCCGGGGCGGGCGGCAAGGTGCGCCACTGGTGAGGCAGGCCGCGAACGTGCATGAGTATGGCTCCGCAGGAATGTGCGGCGATGGCGGAGGCCATGTCCGGGTCCCAGGTGAATCCGCTGACATCGTTTACAATTTCGGCCCCGGCCTCGAGCGCGAGGCGGGCGACGGTAGATTTATATGTGTCGATGGACAGGATTGAGTCAGGACGCTGTTGCTTGATGGCCCGGATGACGGGAAGAACGCGGGCGAGTTCTTCCTCGGCGGAGACTGCTCCGGCGAGGGCAGGAGCCCGAATGGATACGGTCGGCGCGCCGGGGCGAGTGGATTCGCCTCCGATATCGAGGATGTCAGCGCCTTCGTCTAGAAGCGCAAGGCCGTGGGCGATGGCGCGCTGCGGGTCGAAGTAGAGGCCGCCATCAGAAAAGGAATCGGGCGTGACATTAAGCACGCCCATGATGAGGGTTCGCTCACCGAGAGGGAGCGTGCGGTGGCCTAGATCCCATTGGAAGCGGGGGCGCATGGAAGGGCGATTGTAGCAGGAAGTCGGGCGGGAGGCCTCCTGCTTATGCTCACTGTTCGTTCTAACCCTTGGAGAGCCGATTCGATTCCTATTGGCCGACGCAGAAGTCGAAGATCTCGCGCCAGACAGCCGTAAACGTGTTGCTGTCGAATCCCGAAGCCGAATTCAAGGAATCGTAAGACCGATATCTGCGGCCCCCGCCAGGATCAGCTTTGACCAGTTTGTAGTGTCCAACGATGTCCAGATGGTCACCAGAAACCAACACATTCTCGCCTTTGGGCCATAGCATGGACGCAGTGTTGACGATTCCGTCGTTGTCCCAGAGTTCGATGGGGTCGCGTGTAGTCCCGTTCAGGTGCCTGGTTATTTTGGCGCCCATGTTTGGTTGCCGGAAGGGGCCACCCGCACACGCGCGGTAACAGAATCGATAGCTAATATCGGTGCCGGCGCTCAGATCGTCTTCCTTCAAAATTTCAGGATAGCTGAACGGGTTCGCAACGTAGAAGACCGGCGCGGGACTGCCTGAGACGAAATGAAACGGCCTCGTTCCAACCGTCGCATACGACAGGGTCGCGATGTGGCGGTCGTTCCACAGTTTGAGTTCTTTCTTGCGCTCAGCGTTGTTGAAATGCGCGGGACTCGCCGGTCCGTCGGCGGGAGGTTCAGAAGTGAGATCGTTGATCGCATGAAAATCCGAAGCCATGTCATGCAAGTAGAGTGCGAGGTCGGATGCGGTTTGGTGCGCTTCCGCGGTGCGTAGAGGACTCTTTTTGCCGAAGTCCTCGTTGGCCTCAGTTAGCGAGTCCTGCATTGCAAGCAATAAATCGGCGCCGGTAAGAGATGCGGCACTGCCGGCGATTTGTTCTTCGAGTTCATCGAGCAAATACACCTGTGACCCCGTGACAGCAGCTTGCAGGTACCTGACCACTGCTTGGCGCAACAACGGGTTGGAGTGTACCCAGTCTGCGATGTTGGTGCCCCAATGAGGCACGGAAAGGAAGACAACCCGATGGAGGCTATCGAGGATCTCTCCAGGCTTAACCTCCACTCCGCCGTCGACGTGAGGCGGATGATCGCCATGCCGGTGCAGGTGGTGGAGGTCTGAGACCAACTGGCGAATGTCAAGTCCTCCAGTCGAGTGCCCCACCAGGACGACATCGTCATCTTTCGAGATTTCGCCGCGCGCGATGCGTGTTGCGAGATAGTTCTTTAATTCGGCGGCGCGAGTGACTACCGCAGCGGTGGGCAGATTATCGAAGTAATGAAGCACGGCTGGCTTGTCTGGGTTGTCAGATTTCCATGCTTGAAACTGGTTGGTGGTACCGGCGTAGTATTCAACGCCGCCCAGCGCATCGAAGCCGCCGAAACCCGGAATCAGCACGATGTGAAAGCGTTTTCTTGACGTGGAGCCGTTTGGATTGACCACGGTGAGTGACCTCCAATTTCTGCGCAGCGACACGCTCTCGCTAAACAGATTCAACTTTCCCTGTGTGACCGAAAAAGGAGAAGGTAACCAGGACCCCGGTACAAATCTAGCACCACATAATATACCGGGATCCAATGGAAGAGTCTGTGCGGAAGATTTGACCAGCGCAGGGATTCCTCGCGCTGCTCGGAATGACACCTCTAAAAAACAACTCAAAGAAAGGTAGCGGACCGAGCAAGCAACGCTCCCCTCTAACTGCGGCAAATGTGGGACTCCTCGGGATACACCTATTCTGGAAGCGAGTTAGCGGCGGAAGAGATAGCTGAGCTTCACGAACACTTGGCGACCATCGTTGGAGGCAATGTTGCGGGTACGCAGCAATCCATTTCCGCTTTGGTCGCACTCGTTTGAACCGGCGAGGTGAGTACACAAAGCCGGATTGACGTTTTCCATGTTGGAGTTGTAACCGACGTAGATTGCCGTGCCGGGATGCAGCAGGTAAGTAAAGAGCACGTCAAAGTTCATGTTCTTCGTCGTCTGCAGAGAGGAATACAGCGGGTTCGCGATGAGACCGTTGTATTGCCCGATGAAGCGCAGAGAGAATTCGCGGGTGAACTGGTAATTAGCTTTGGCCCGAATGATGTGGTTATTGAAGACCGCATGATTTGCTTTTCCATTGCGAACCCGGTCAAGGATGTAGGTCGTATCTAATTGCAGGCGGCCGATTGGCTTCACGCTTATCTTTTGGGTGAGGGCTGTTTCGTCGCCCGTGTAAGGGAGTTGCCCCGGTGTGGGGACGACGACGACGGCTCCATCGCGAGTCAGGCTGGTGTTCCAGTTAAAGAAGCGGGTAGGGCTGCCCCGAAAGACGAGTCCTACGGCATCCTGCACGTATTGCCGGTTGTTAGGTAGACCAGGATAGGTCACGGATCCGCTCAAGTTGCTGTATCCGGGGAAGTCGACGGGACGCAATGTGTCTGACTCATAGCCGATAATTGGCGCGATGATGATGTTGCCATGCAATTCCACCGCGTAGTCAAAGCTCACGGCCGTTTGCAGCGTTGTGCCGTGGTGATCCCACATCTGAGTGACATTCTCTTCCGGGCCATGAAAAATCAGGAACTTACCTGCGGGACGCCAGTAAAAATGTCCGTACTGGTTAAACGCCCGCTGATCGACGCGAGGCACATATCCCGCCGCAGCAACGAAGTTCGACGTTATATCCAAGTACTCCAGACTAAACGTAAAGCGGCGTCCGTTGCCGTAGAGGACTCCTTCATGGAGTTGGCCGAACCTGTATCCATTTACGTCTGACGTGGAACTCATGTAGCCGCGGTAGGTCGAGTTCCAGTTCTTTCCGAGATGCGCGGTGGCATCGAGACCGCCAACACGGTTGAAGTCTCCGTTGAACTCGCGGTCCGTGTACATGGCACCGATACTCGATTGTTTGCTGAGATCGTGGCTAACTCTTGCAATGCTGAAGTTCGCGCATTTGCCATGCGCTGGGTCCGTTCTCAAGACTGTCTCGCCCGGAGAGCAGTCGTTTGCCACCAACACTCCAAGGTTCCACGGTCCCTGTTTGCCGGTGAGACGGATCCCATACTTTGGGTCGGCGATATCGCGTGTAAATACCAACCGGGGCTGAATCACGCTAGCAATCAGCGGAGCCTCAAAGAAGTTTGAATTCTCCAAGAAGAATGGGCGCTTTTCCGGAAAGTAAACCTGGAAACGCTGATTGATGGTGTTCTGTGGGTCGTCGGACTCAACCTGCGCAAAATCCGGATTGACGGTTGCGTCCAGCACTAGGCTGTTGTGGAAGACGAACTTGGAATCCAGCCCCGTTTTGCCCTGGAACTCAGCCCGGCTATAGTAAGGCTGCAATGGGTCCTGCTGATTCAGTGCGCGAAACGTGCGGCTCTCCGCATAAGGGATGAACTGCATGTTTCGCCCGGGAGAAACGCCTTCAAGCCCGGTCACGGAAGCCGCCTGGTTCAATCGTCCGGCAATGGTGGAGGAGACGCGCGGCCAGTAGTCAGTTTCGTCTTTGCGGGCGATGTAACGCGAAATCGTAATGCCCCAGCCATCGGGGCGTCCGACTGGAAAACGGAGGCTGCGAAATGGAATCGAGACCCAGATTACATATCCCTGCGCAGTAATTTTCCCGCGCGAATACCAGAGCGTGTCCCAGGAATAGTTAGTACCTTGTCCTTCGGTGAAGAGAGCATCGGCCTGCACGCCCAGCGGATTCACATCAAAGACAAAGGCGTGACGGTTATCGTGAAAAGTGTCGAGGGTGATCTCAACATAATCGTCGGTATCGAACGGAGTTGAAGGCTCGCGTCTCGAAAGACTGCGGCGGATGGCCCCGGGATCATCCCAACAGGCGAGGACGATGTAGAGGTTTGAATCGTCGTAGCCAAAATAGGCGTCGGTGCGCTGGGTGGCGGGTTTTCCGTCGGCTGGCGCCTGCTGGATGAATCCCGTGACCATTTGCAGCGCTGTGGCCCCTTCGGTGGGTGCCATGCTTTCGAATTCTTCCAATTTTGGAGGCTGTGAAACGTGGGGAATTGTAACGCTAGTTGCAAAGGCCTGTGTACATGGCCAGAACATTACAAGAACACAGACAAGCGCTAACGTGATCTTCCCTGAAAAACTGACAGACATTCCCTTGGCCTCATAGCCTCATACGATTCTTGCGGGGCAGAAGTTTCCAGAATAGACCGCTAGCGCAGTTTTTTCCCAGAGACATAGGGGTTTCCGGGGATCACAAAACGCCATTCGTCGAGGGGAGCGCTGGTGACGTTGATGCGAGTGGTTGCGAAGACCGATGGGGCGGGTGAACCGTCGTCGGAGATGACCAGGTCGCTGGCGGGTGAGCAGAGGTCTTTGGCGTTGTCACGTTCGCGGGTGATGGCAAGGGCTTGGGAGAGGCGTCCGGGGCCGGAGGTTAGCTGGCGCAATTGCGATTGCTTTGGGAGGGGCGGAAGGGTGAACCCGCGGAGGGTAGACATCTCCTCGATGCCCAAGACCGGCTCCAGGGCGCGCAGAAGGACGCCTCCGGCTACGTAACCAGCTTCCTCGGTGGGCTGGCAACTGACATTCGTGCAGTAGTGATTGCCGTAAATGAAATAGATATAGGCGTGGCCCGGGGGACCGAAGAGAACCGCATTGCGCGGAGTTTCCCCGCGATAGGTATGGGCACCGGGGTCGATGTTGCCAAGGTAGGCCTCGGCTTCGACGATCCGTCCAGCGAGGATTCGCTGTTCCCCACATTCGCCAACAGCTGGCGGATGTAGGCCACCCGTCGAGGACGGATGTCGGCCACCATGGCGGCGCATGAGGAGTTTGCCGAGGAGATCACGGGCCACAAGGCGCGGGTCGCGGGAGTAGAAAGATCGCGGGAGGGGCGGGAGTTTGGCGAGGGCGCGGGAATTGGGTGCGGGCTGGGGCATCGTGGTTTATCGAAAACAGAGCAAAAGCAACAGGATGACTTCAGTCCTATCCTGCTCAAGTCAGCATTGCATCTTAGACTGAGAGGGAGCGCAGGTTCCCACATTCGCCAAAAGAAGGCGGATGTGGGCCACCCGAAATATGTGGGCCTCCCGAAATATTTGGGTCAACTGAATATTGACTCTGGCTATTTATGGGCGACGGCCTCGGCTAGAATCTGTTCGGCATGGCCTTCCGGTTTAACCTTCCGCCATACCTGCGCGATGGTTCCGTTGGGTGTAATGAGAAAGGTGGTGCGCTCAATGCCCATTACCTTTTTGCCGTACATGTTCTTTTCCTTGAGTACGTCATAAAGCTTGGCGACGTCTTTATCGGCATCGGCAAGCAGGGTGTACGGGAGCTGGTATTTCTCCTGGAACTTTTTCTGGGCTTTTGCCGTGTCAGGAGAGATGCCCAGGATGGTTAGTCCGGCGCGGATGAGTTTGCCGTAGTGGTCGCGGAATCCGCAGGCCTCGACGGTGCAACCGGGAGTGTTGGCGCGAGGATAAAAGAACAGAACAATGGGTTTACCCTTGAAAGAGGAGAGAGTGACCGGCTCTCCGTTTTCGTCGGGCAGAGTGAAGTCGGGAGCTTTTTCGTTGACGTTCATGACCATGTATCTATACCGCAAAACGATGCAGGCCGTCACGCTGGCAGCGACGATTGTGCTTTTTTCCTTTACGTCGCAGGCCCAATTCCGAATCCCTGTGCCGGAGCGAAAGACTCCGCGGGCGGTGGGGGTACTGGAAACATTCAAGAACGGATCGCGGCGCCTCGTGCCCATCACCTTCTTCTACGAAAAGCGTTATTACGACGCGACCTTTTACCACGCAACTCCAGTGCCTTTCACCCTGTATTCAGAGACGGTTTACGAGATACAGCAGTATGGCAAACCGCTAGGGACGTTTACAGTGCAGAGCGCGACTGAGAACTCCGCAGTGTGGTTTGGGAACGGACGCTACAAACCCCTCCCGGATGCATCGCTGCTGGCAAAGAAAAAATTGGCCCCCGTCGTGGTGGAGGACCCCTCGAAGCCAGTGCTGCACCGCCGCGCAGGAAGCGAGGGTGACAACCCCGTGGCGCGGCCTGCAACCTCCCCCAACCCATCGCAGGCAGACGAAGATCCAGATAGGCCAAAGTTGCACCGCAAGGAAGGATCGGGGAGCACGCCTGCGGACGCGAACGCACAGACTCCGGCGCAAGGGTCGCCCCAGGGGGGCGGACAAGCTTCTGCGCCGACCCAGGCGCCAGCTACGCCAACCCAGCCTGAGGAGAGTTCGGGGCAGGACCCGAATCGACCGAAGCTGCAGCGCCGGGATGACTCAACGCCGGCGAAGAAAGCGGGCGGAACTACGCCGCCGCCGGCTTCTCCGTCCGGGGCGCCGCCTTCGCCGAAGCCTGCGTCTACACCAACGAATGTCCCGGTGGCGGCAGCAGCCCAGCCCACCGTCGTAGAGCTGACACCGAGCGACGATCCCGACCATCCCGTTCTACGGCGTGGCAAACCAGTGCAGGACCAAGGTGGACGCGATCTGCCCGATTTCAAGAAGGAAGAACCAATTTCGCGCCAGGTGGCCATTAGCGACGCTGGGCCGTCGGACGCGCATCCGATGATCTATGTCTGCCCACCTGAGGAGCGCAACCGCCTTGAGGCATCGGTGCGCGAGTTGGCCCAGGCAGAGTTGCGGCGGTTGGCCCCCCAGCGCGGTTTGGCCTCGCCGGTTCCGCTGAAAGCAGCAGTGGTGGCTAAGACGGCAGCCTCAGGCAAAACAGCAGGTGCGAGGAAGACTGGGGCTGTGGTGCCAGTTACTCCGGAGTGGAAGCTGGAGGATGAGCAGTTTGTGCCGTATGACCTCGACTATGGCAACTATGCGACGGTGGTTTATTCGGCGCGTTATACCCCGGAGCAACCTGTAGGGATCGGGACACCGGGCGCCAAAGCGAAGAGTTGGGTGGTGACCGTGGTGGCGCGGGATGATGAGGGCAAACTGATCAAACTCCACAGCGCGGTGAGCGATCCAAGAGAGTTGGACCTATACCCCGAACTGCGATTGGTGGATGCGCTTGATCCAGATGGTTATGGACGATCCGCGCTGCTCTTTCGGGAGCAGAAGCAGGATGGCGTGAGCTGGCTCATGGGACGCCTGACTGGGTACGGAATGCAGACGATCTTTGAGACGCCGTCGCGATAAGTTGAAAAAATTCGTGCATCGCGTGGGCGAACTCTGGAATCTCATTGAGTAGATATTTGTTCTAACGAATTCTTTTGCATGAAGAGAGAGATATGAAAAAACTGTTCCTGCTACTCGCTTCTACGCTGGCATTCACTTCGCTGGCGTTCTCTGCCGATACTTACGCCATCGACCCAGCTCACACCTCAGCTAACTTCTCTGTGAAGCACCTGGGACTTTCCACTGTGCGTGGTCGTTTCGCCACCGTAAACGGCACTATTCTGTTCGACGAGAAAGCGCCAGAGAAAAGCTCGGTGACGGTGGTGATCAAAACCGCTTCGATCAATACCGACGTTGCGATGCGTGACAAAGACCTGAACTCCCCCAGATACTTCGATTCCGCGACTTATCCAGACATCAAGTTCACAAGCACGAGCGTTCGCAAGGTGGGTGGAGACCAGTACGTTGCGGTCGGAAACCTGACGATTCGCGACGTGACCAAGCAGGTAGAGATTCCGTTTACGCTGGCGCAGGGCAAGAGTCCAAAGGGCGATCCGCGACTGGGTGCGGAAGGCTCGCTGACAATCAATCGGCTCGACTACAAAGTCGGCAGCACTATTCCCTCGGCGGCCGTTGGCACTGATATCAAGATCGATCTGAGTGTTGAAGCGCAGAAGTAACTCGAATAGAGAACAGTTGATAGAGACTCCTGGCCGTGATGCCGGGAGTTTTTGTCTGCGCAGAAGTTACGGCCGGACCTCTATACTTTTTGAATGATCGAAGGAAGGTACTTATGAGTGGCCGGGTGAGTAACGAAGTGTGGCAGACTGATGCGCGCCTGGGGCGAGCGCTGGTCGCTCTGGAGAAGTGGCGGACTGAATGTGGCTCAGAGGCGCTCGGCACTCGCGAGTTGGCAGCGGCGATAGGCGTGGCTGAAGGTGAGGCGTGCCAGTTGGTCCAAGACTTGCGAGAATTCGGCGTGGATGTCACCGGTTCAGCGGCAGAGGGATGGAGACTGGTGAGCGAAGCCGATCTGGCCCTGCCCGAGGTGCTTGAACCGAAGATCGCGGGCACGATATTTGCAGGCGGGGTGCGTCACTTTACCAGTATCGGCTCAACGAATGCGGAGGCGATGCGCGCCGGGGCTGAAGCCGAGGCGAATGGGGAATCCGTGGAGTCCACACTCACGCCAAAAGAGAATGGGCGTGGCCAAGGCGCGGTATGGCTGGCCGAAGAGCAGACTGCAGGAAAGGGACGGGCGGGACACGTTTGGAAGTCAAACCCGGGGGATGGGATTTATTGCTCTGCGCTACTGCATCCGAAGCTTTCTCCTGCGGATGTGATTATTTTTTCACTGGCGGCAGGGCTGGCCGTGGTAGAGGCGGTGCATGAAGTAACGGGGCTCTGGGGTGATCTCAGATGGCCGAATGACGTGCTGATGAGCGGCCGGAAATTCTGCGGCATCCTGACCGAGTTGAACGCCGAGGTGACCCGTGTGCGCTATGTTGTGGTGGGCATGGGACTCAACGTGAATAACGAGGAGTTTCCGCCGGAGTTGGCAGCGATTGCGACTTCACTTCGCATAGAGGCGGGAAAGAGATTTTCACGGGTCGAACTGGTGGCAGCCTTGCTGCGGGCGCTGGATCGTGAGCAGGCGGCGCTGCATAACGGCTTAAGCGCAGCGCGGGAGAGTATCTTGCGGCGCTTTGAGAAATATTCATCCTATTGCTGCGGCTGTGCGGTTGTGGTGGAGGAAGACGGGGGATATGAGGGAGTAACGCGAGGATTAGACGATCGTGGATTCTTGCGGGTCGAAACGGCGCGCGGGATGCGAACGGTGCTGAGTGGGGGAGTCCGGAAGAGTTAGATGCGCGGTTTTCATCGTACCTGCAGAATCCAGGGCTGCAGGTCTTCTGAGCACGACATCCAATAGAAAGCGGATATCCCCGCTATAAGGATGAACTTTGAGCGGAATGAGCAGGAAGCGCAGGTTGCTGCGATGGATCAACTGGTGGCCTCCGTTTTTGGGTATGGGGATCAAGGTCAGGCACATCGCGCAGGATTTCCGCGCGGTGGATGTGGAAATGGTGCAGCGCTTCTGGAACACGAATTATGTGGGGGTGCATTTCGGGGGCTCGCTATTTGCCATGACCGATCCGTTCTTCATGCTGATGCTGCTGGAGAACCTTGGGCCGGATTACATTGTGTGGGACAAGGCTGCGTCGATTCGCTATCGCAAGCCCGCAATGGGAGTAGTGCGGGCTGAGTTTCGCTTGAGCGCCGAGCAGATCGACGAGGTACGCCAGGCAGCGGAGGCGAAAGCGAAAGTGGAGCCGATGTTCCTGGTGCAAATTAAAGACCGGAGCGACGAAGTGGTGGCCGAGGTGGAGCGGACATTGCATGTGAGAAAGAAGTCGTCCTGAGTTCAACGCGAGAAAGCGCGTGACATGGACGCGAAGAGAGGATTACCCTCAGAATTCCGATTGGAAGAAAAGTTAAAGGTTCTACTGGGGGTCAGAATGTCGCGTGCGGGTCGAACTGGATTCGTTTTAATTGCAACTGTCGTCTTCGTACTCGGCGCGGCCGCGCTGGCGCAGCAGGGCCAATTTCCCAAGCCAACTGAACTTCCCAATCCGTATCGCCTTGTGGTGGGTTGGCCTACGCTCCCCACGAGTATGAACGGAGGCCACTGGGGAGAGGTGATCAGGGTTGATCTCGACAGTAAGGGAAATATCTGGGTCTTTCATCGTTGCTTCAACACCGTTCCCGCCGGCCACGCGACGTGCATCGAGCGGGGAGATTCCAACCCTCCGATTCTGGAATTCGATCCATCCGGCAAGCTTCTGAAAAGTTTTGGGGTGGGACTGTTTGCGTATCCTCACGGCTTCACCATCGACAAAGATGGCAACGTCTGGGCGAGCGACGTAAACGATGAAGCGACGGTGCTTGGCATGTCGGCAAAGGATTCGCAGGGAGTCATCCGGGGGCAGGAGGTACTGAAGCTGAGTCAGACCGGCAAAGTGCTGATGGTGCTCGGCAAGCAGGGCATAGCTGGAAACGATAACGGAACGTTTGACCGTCCGGCTGGCGTTGCAGTTGCTCCGAATGGTGACATCTTTGTTTCGGATGGGCATTACCCCAACAAGCACAACTCTGCCCGAATCGTGAAATTCGACAAGCGCGGACGTTTTTTGAAGGCTTGGGGGCAGAAAGGCACTGGGCCGGGTGAGTTCGACGAGCCCCACGACATCTTCATCGGCGGTTCGAAAAACCGGGTGTATGTCGCTGATCGCAGGAACAGCAGAATCCAGGTATTCGACCAGAATGGCAAGTTTATCGTCGCCTGGAAACAGTTCGGTCAGCCGAGCTCGGTTTTCGTGGGGAAAGACGACACAATTTACGTAGGCACCTCGTTCCCGGATACGAAATACAAGAGCGGCGTATTGAACGGAATCATGATCGGGAACGCCAAGGATGGCTCGCTAAAGGCCTTTATTCCGGACCCCATTGAACGGGGTAAGGGCGATATCGCAGCGACCGGAACATCGGCGTCAGGCATTGCGGCCGACGAGATGGGGAACATCTATGCTGCTGACGTGGGAACGCACAACTTGAGAAAATACGTTAAGACTCAATAGAGCGCGATGGGTCTTGCAAGCGGCCCCTGTGATTCAGAAAAACTGCGTGACTCAGCAGACGGTTGCAACTTTCTCGAGTAAATCACCGGGGTAGATTGGTTTAGCGAGCAATTCAAAATCGTGTCCCCGTTGTCGGACGAGTTCAAGTAAGTCAAGGGTGCCGACGTTTCCCGAAAGCAGCAATATTTTGCATGTTGGGTAACGCTCTCGTACGAGTACGGCCATATCGACACCACTCATTCCGGGCATGATCACGTCGCTGATGATCAGTTCAGGAACGGACATTTCGGCTTGCGCTAAAGCCGTGTGAGCGTCGTAGAAGGCACTCACCTCGTATCCGCGTTGACGAAGAATCACAGCGAGCGTATCCGCGATACGCTTCTCGTCGTCTACGACAAATATTCGTTTTACCATCGCTCGCTCCCCAATGAAGCAGTGGACAGTTCCTCAAGAGCTACGCTGCAGCGTACGCGAAAGAACCAGTAGCAAGATTGATCTCGATGTGCTCTTGAAGCGGTTCGTCCTTGATAATTTCGAGCCGCGCAAATAGCAGTTCCATTTGATTCTTAAGATTAGGGCTGGCTGAAATGGCAAGATAGCGAATCAAGCGGTCCGTTTGCGCACCGACCCGGTGTTTCTCATTTTCGATCCGTGAAACGTGTTCTTTTGTGAGTCCAAGTTTCTTGCCGAATTGCTCGCCTGTAAAGCCGATATACTTACGCAGAAAACGAATCTCCTTCCCCGTCAACTGGGAAGGTTTTAGAATGAGGGCCTCGGCAATGACCTGCATTAACTTGTTGATTTTGGAAAGGACAGGAGTCAAACTTCCGCACTTGCCGCACTCCAGCAACTCCACCCCACGCAGAGTCACATTGGTCAGGCCACTTTCAACAAAGAGGTAGTCTCCACGAATAACTGTGGCTTGCTCTTCGCATCCGCAGCGCATCTTTCACCTGCTTTCAACGATCGTTCGGCATTTATTCAGCAATTGTGAGAATCAACACGCCTTCGATCTCGACAAAGGCGAACGTAATCGTCAATTCCATCTCGTCAACGGTGTTTCCATGCACGGTAAAGCGCCAATATTCAGACGTCAAATCAAACGCTGGCTCCCCGTCGATGCTTCCATGCCGAAGAACATACAGGGCGTCGTTCAAACTGATCTGCAGTTCCTGGAGTCGCTTCCAGGCACTGGGTTGAAATCGGTATTGATCCTGGTCCAGACAGGCACGAAGGAATTGTTTGTCGAACTGCCTGCCGTCGTTCATTTGTTGATAAAATATCAACAACACTGAAACATGTCCAGCAGTTTTTCGGTTCAACCGAAGGGTTACCTCAGGTTTGCGAAACCTGAGCCGCCCGCTCATTTTTGCGAGCCCTTCGTCCAATCCTCGACCTTGAGTATTTTGATGCGGCGGAAGGCGTGGTCGTTGGTGACGAGGGTTGCCCCGAGGGCGAGGGCGTGAGCCCCGATCATGGTGTCCAGGTTGCCTATTGGTTGGCCTTCGCGTTCGAGTGAGGCACGGAGTTGGCCGCAGTGCCGGGCAGCGTCGGCATCCCACGGCAGGACGGCGACGTGTAGCAAAAATTCCTCTACGATGCGTCGTAGTTGCGTGGCCTCGGGGTAGCGCGCCACGCCGTAGCGCAATTCGCCTTCGGTCACCGAGGAGACGGCAAGTTGCGCCATCGGAATTTTGGCAAGGTGGCGTCGGACGGCGTCGTTTCCCTTGATGATGAAGCTGGCGATGTTGGTGTCGAGCAGATAGCGGCGGGCCATCAGAAAAGCTTACGTTTCTGCGGCGGGGCGTCGTTACGGTCAGACATGAAGTCCTCGGGAATTGCGGTCTGCTTGGTAAGTTCGAAAAAGCTTTCCCATGATTCGGGGCGGCGCGAGAGGATCACGTCGCCGGTATTGGGGTCCTTTCGAACGAAAACCTCGGTCCCCTCAAAGCGGAGATCGGCCGGGAGGCGCACGGCTTGACTGCGACCATTGGTGAAGAGTTTGGCGGTACGAGGCATTCAGACCTCCGGGGTGGTATATATCAGAGTATATCACGCTTTTTCAAATCGAAATCGCGCAGTGTTAGCGGCAACAGACACTCGCTGCCGGTTATGGCGCCAACTGCCCACTGAAGGCAAAAGAAAGAAGCCTTGAATAAGCCACCTGCCTTGCTTCTGGCCATGAAAACCTACCTGGCTGCACTGCTCGTGGGGAAGTGCAGCCGACTGGATCGTTGGTGATCCTGTCCATTTCAAACGTAATGGCGATTCGCTTGCGAATTCGCTCAGGTTCAGAACGAGAGGCGAAGGGGAAGATTGTGAAGGCGGTTGATTGCGAGCAGGTTGAGCATCGAAACTGCAATTGCGGCACCGCCAATAGAAGCTTCAGGCTTCATAACCAGCCTGGATTTAGCCCATATAAACTAGGAATAATAAGAATCACGTCCTAGCAGGTATGATCGGAAATAGTAGGGCTGTTTAAGATGAGTAGCCGAAACTCGAAAGAGACACTTGCTACCGTTTCTTCCTGTTCCCCGTTTGTCCGCTTGGGAATACACTATCTACGTTCAGTTGGTTCCGGGTTTTGCGAAGGCGCGGTGGGCGGAGCGGCTGAGACGGGCTTGCGGCGGGGTGGCTGCATCCAGCTCGAAAAATCTTACACATAAGGCGACCTATGAACACATTTGGCAGCCGTTCCTCGTTTCACGTTGATGGCAAGCAGTACGATTTCTTTCGCATTTCGTCTCTGGATCAACATGGGTTTCATACCGCGCGGCTGCCGTTTTCGCTGCGCATCCTGCTGGAAAATCTGCTGCGGCGCGAAGATGGCTCGACCGTAACGGCAGAGATGATTCGCGCATTGGCCGGGTGGACCTCGAAGACCGCGAGCGCGGATGAGATTTCATTTATGCCGAGCCGGGTGCTTCTACAGGACTTCACCGGGGTCCCCGCGGTGGTGGACTTGGCGGCGATGCGCGACGCAATGGCGCGGTTGGGCGGAGACGCCACGAAGATCAATCCGCTGGCACCGGCGGAGCTGGTGATCGATCACTCGGTGCAGGTGGATGAGTTCGGTACTCCACAGGCATTTGATTTAAACGCTGCGCTGGAATTCCAGCGGAACCAGGAGCGCTACTCATTTTTGAAATGGGGGCAGGGCGCTCTGAAGAACTTTGCAATTGTGCCGCCCGATACGGGGATCGTGCACCAGATCAACATTGAGTATCTGGCGCGCGTGGTGTTTGTGGTGGAGCAGGCTGGCAAGTCCGTTGTGTACCCCGACACGGTGGTGGGGACTGACTCGCACACGACGATGGTAAACGGATTGGGTGTGCTGGGCTGGGGCGTTGGCGGCATCGAGGCAGAAGCTTCCATGTTGGGGCAGGCGTCGTCGATGCTGATTCCAGAAGTAGTAGGCGTGCGCTTTACCGGCAAGTTGCGCGAAGGTTCGACCGCTACCGACCTGGTGCTTACGGTGACCGAAGCTCTTCGCAAGAAGGGCGTGGTGAGCAAGTTCGTCGAATACTTTGGACCGAGCATTGGGACTCTGACGCTGGCCGATCGCGCGACGATTTCGAACATGGCTCCGGAGTATGGCGCAACTTGCGGGCTCTTCCCGGTGGACGACGAAACATTGCGTTATTTGAAGCTAACGGGACGCACCGAGGAGCAGATTGCGCTGGTGGAGGCCTACTACAAAGAGCAGGGACTGTTCCACACGGCGAATTCTCCCGAGGCCGAATACACGGACGTGCTGCACATCGATTTGGGAACCATTGAGCCGTCGATTGCAGGACCGAAGCGTCCGCAGGACCGGGTGGAGTTGTCGAAGGCGTCGTCGTCATTTGCTACCGTGCTGCCTTCGCTGGTGAAACAGGACGCGAAGACTGTGACAAAGGCAGCGGGGCGCTCGGATCGTAATTCGAAGGATTACAAGACGGCATTGCATCACGGCAGCGTGGTGATTGCGGCGATTACAAGCTGCACCAATACGTCGAATCCGTACGTTTTGGTTGCCGCCGGGCTGCTGGCGAAAAAAGCGGTGGCACTTGGGTTGAAGCGTCCGGAGTGGGTGAAGACGTCGTTGGCTCCAGGATCGAAGGTGGTGACCGAGTATCTGAACGCGGCGGGCTTGCAGACGTACCTCGACCAAGTTGGCTTTAACCTTGTCGGCTATGGCTGCACTACTTGCATCGGCAATTCGGGACCGCTGGCGCCGGGTGTTTCCGAGGTGGTTTCGGAGAACGACCTGGTAGTTACGAGCGTGCTTTCAGGGAACAGAAACTTCGAGGGTCGAATCAATTCGGAGGTTCGTGCGAATTACCTGATGGCTCCGCCGCTGGTGGTGGCGTTTGCACTCGCAGGTGAGTTGATCGATATGTACCACGACCCGATTGGCACAGGGACGAATGGGCCTGTGTATCTGAAGGACGTTTGGCCGACGCAGAAGGAAGTGGACGAGGTGGTGAATAAAGTGATCACCTCGACGATGTTCCGCGAGAGCTATGCATCGGTGCTTGAAGGCGATGATCGTTGGCGCGGGATGAAGGTCCCGGCCGGCGATTTGTATGAATGGGACGCGAAGTCCACTTATATTCAGAATCCTCCGTATTTTGAGGGGATGACTGCGGAGCCGAAGCCGGTCGCAGCAATCAAGGGCGCACGAGTCCTGGCGCGCTTTGGGCATTCGGTGACGACGGACCACATTTCGCCTGCAGGATCGATCAAGAAAGACAGTCCGGCGGGCAAATATCTGATCGAGCACGGCGTGCAGCCAGCGGACTTCAACTCGTATGGCTCGCGGCGTGGAAATCACGAAGTGATGATGCGCGGAACCTTCGCCAACCCGCGTATTCGCAACAAACTGGTACCGCATATCGAGGGCGGATACACGAAGCTCATCCCCAGCGGCAAAGAGATGACGATCTACGATGCGGCGACGGAGTACCGCAACTCAGGCGTGCCGGTGATCCTGATTGCCGGTAAGGAGTATGGCGCGGGATCTTCGCGGGATTGGGCTGCGAAGGGGCCGCTTCTTCTGGGCGTGCGTGCTGCGATTGCCGAGAGCTTTGAGCGCATTCATCGCTCGAATCTATTGGGGATGGGGATTGTGCCGCTGCAGTTCCTGGCGGGGCAGGACCCGGAGACAATTGGGATCACGGGCGAGGAGAGCTTCGAGATCACGGGAGTGGATGAGGCACTTGCGAACTTCGCTCCGGGCAATACGGTGGATGTGAAAGCAACCGCTGCCGACGGCTCGGTGAAAGCGTTTAAAGCTACGTTACGAATCGATACTCCGCAAGAGGCGCTGTACTTCCAGCACGGCGGAATTTTGCAGTATGTGATTCGGCAATTGCTGAAGTAAGGCAGGTTTCAAAGTTTCAGGGTTTCAAGGTTTCAAAGTTAAGAGCGGAGGCGCGGATGAAGAGTCCGCGCCTTTCTGTTGGCCTCTATCATTCTCGCAAAACTTACTACTGCATGAGTTGCCGCAGAATTCCCTGATAAATTTCCAGCCCTGCTTGCTCGGAGAGCGACTGAATCTGCGGCATGGCGAACATGCGTGGAGCGAGTTCCTCCTGAGTGAGGCTCGCGTGTTGAGGCTTCGTGGGAGCCAGCAGTATGGGCCGCAGAGGCACCATCCGTGCATCATCCACACTGTGCGTGATGATCAGCACATTTCCCGGCCATACCTCGACATTTACCGGGCCTTCGCTGCTCTGTGCGTGCTGCTCCCAGAGTGCGCCCGGGCATTTTTCTTTGTCGCAACGGCGTTGCTCGGAGGCCCCCATAGGCAGCCGTCTAGCCATTCCCTCCAGATAGATCTGTCCAAAGCGTTCGGCGGCCTTTTGGGTCTTCCAGTGCGATACATATACCAGCGCGAGGTCGGAGGTGCTCACCTTGGCGTCTGCTGCCAAACCGGTGCGCTTTACCGCCACATAGGCTCCGCCATCCCAGTTGCGGGCCACGGTATAAATGTCGTTTTCACGGCCAAATTCTTCGGACATGATCTGCACGTCGAGCTCTCCAATGCTGCCCGAGTCGTAAGCTTCATAGCCGTTGAACAACGACGTCAGATCGCTGATTTCAACGCGCGGCGTTTTCTCATTCTTGAAATACGCATCGGGTTGCAATATCTGGTGCGTGTTCAGCGGAGGCCTTCTGAAGGCCCCCTGAAAGGCTGCGGTGCGTCCGCCATGCGTCAGCAACTCCAATTCAAACTGCAGGCCCTCGCGGTAAGGGAAGATCATGATTTCGCGTAGCAGTCGCGGAGCATTGTGAATGGTGACCGGGGAGCTATAACTGCCCTGCAGGTAAGATCCCGCCATTTCGCGCGCACGCGTTGAATCGGCGAGGCTGACACCTAGATTCTTGAGGATAAAGTCGCACGCTACCACTGATGCCTGGCCTTCAATAACCGCGCGACGTGCAAGGCTCACCTCCGCTGCGTCCTCCTGTTGCATGCTCATTTGGCGCATATTCTGCGGTTTCTTTGGTCCACTGAGGAAGGCAGACAAGGAAAAATTCTGGTCCTGCAGTGCGTGAGTCAATTCATGCGCCATCACGCTCTTTTGCAACTCCGGAGCGATCCAGTTGAGCAGGTACATTGTCTTGTCACTGAACTCATAAAACCCGGCGAGACTATTCACCGTTTGCTGTCCCAGTGTTGAGCCGAGTTCGAATTCCGCGGGCAACATCCCGAATTTCTTCAGCACGACCGACGATTCTTCAATGTGTCGTTCCCGTTGTGCCGTGTCTTCTGCCTGACCGTTGAAATGTTCTTCCGCCTCTGCACGGCCAATCAACTTACGCTTCACGGTCGCAAGTCGTGGCAACCCGCTGTCCTGGCTGGAGAACTGCGTAAGTTCATCCACAAACTTAAAAAGCTGTCGTCCATCTTCGGCGGAGACCAGCACTTCCGACTGTTTATGTGTGCGAATCTTGCGTGCGTAGTCGCCGAGGCTCTCGCCTTGCGCCCATGCAGAGGCAGGTGCGAGCAACACAAAGACAGCGGTCGCAACACAACAGGACCGGAATAAGTGCAGTCGGGGAATATCGTGAAAGGCAGTGCTCATGGCCGAGCTCCTGAGATGAGTTGAGCACCCGACAAAGGCTCTGCGGGAGCAGTCCTGGGCAGGAAGAACTCAGGCAATTTCAGCCTAGCAAAAGTGTTGTGGAAATGAGAACAGAAAAGCTTGCTGCAGAGACACGAAGGTCACCATACTTCGTGTGCTAATGGAGAGTCGCGAGCAAATGTGATAGCAGAGGCAATTGCAAAAACAAGGGCGTTGCACAGTGGAGGGCGTTGCGAAAACCCCACATCTGCTAACTTCAGCAGATGTGGGGCACCGACATTTCTTTGCTGCTCCACCCTCGGATCAACATTAGAACTGCTCTAGATTCCTACGGCGGTGTAATCGTCTTCATCGGCGCGGCGTTTTTCGAACTTGCGATAAGCTTCGTAGGGACGGTTGGCAAAACGGCGTTTGCGCAGGGCATATCCGGCCCAGATGCCGATTGCGATGGCTGCTACGGTTCCTACGGCGGTGCCGATGGTGATGGCAGGGTGTTCGGTCATGGGACGCGCCATGCGGCCTCCACGGAGCACTACGCGTCCGGGAAAGCCGAGTTCGCCACGGAAGTTGACCACTGCATCGTAACCGCCGCGCTCGATGGCGCGGTAGGCATTGAGGAAAGTCTTGAGCGAAGGGGTGATGGCGTCTTCACCGCCATGCACAATGGCGTGACTGACGCCAGTCTCCTTTTGGCGCTCCAGCAGTTCCTCCAACGCTGCACCGAGTGACCCAGTGTGGCTGGCCAGCGAGCGGTAGGCGATGCGTCCGCTTTTGTCGACAATGAATGATGCGTTGGGCAGGGCTCCGTATTGGCGATGAACGGCGCCGCCGAGTTCATCAATCAGCACGGGAAAGTCGATTTGCTCCTGGTCGCGCAGAAGCATGGCGGCGTGAGCTTTGTCCTCGATGGAGCGATGCGGGGGAAGATCGGCGCCGGGGTGAGCCTCGCGGACGTAGATGAAGAGAAACTCGACTTCTGACGCGGGGAACTCCGTGGAGAGCGAGCGCAGACCTCCGATGGAAGCTGCAGTCTGTGGACAGGTGGCGGAACCGAAGGTGACAACCACGTTGCGGGAGTTCTTAAAGTCGGACAGTTTGACCTGATCGCCAGACAGCGAGCGCAACTCGAAACTTGGGGCTGTGTCGCCTGGTTCGGGAGCGCGGCTCCAGCGGTCAGACGGGTACTGTTGCAACATCTCGCGACGGAAACGGTCGTAGTTGTAGCGAGTAAATCCGAACATAAGTGCCTCCGAACAGGACGGCGAATTTCTGCCCACCATGATAGACGCTTTATGCGACAACCGTGCGCATGAAAGGCTCGCTCTGGAGTGGGATGCAGGGTTGAGGGTGAGGCGTTGACAAGAGTGTAAGGGAGCAGGAAGCTCCATCGTAATCCTTTCAGTTGAAGAGACGGCCAGGGGAGGGCACCTGCATCAAATCTGTTCCACGGCGCGTATGCACCTTGCTTCGTGGCCGGGCGTTAGCATGATCAACTCCGGCATGGCGGCTTCGCAGGCTGGAATGCAGAGGGGGCAGCGCGGCGCGAACGAGCATCCAGGCGGCAGTGCGCCGGGTGAAGGAACCGCGCCTTCGATGGCGTGGAGAGGCTCGTTGCGATCGGTCTTCAGGGTGGGGATGGATCCGAGCAGGCCGCGGGTGTAGGGGTGTGCGGGGCGGGCGAAGAGATCGCGGACGGCTCCGGTTTCGACAATTCTTCCGGCATACATTACGGCGACGCGGTCGCTGACTCGGCTGACCACGGCGAGGTCGTGCGAGACAAAGAGCATGGCGAGGCCGAGGCGCCGGCGGAGGTCGGCGAGCAGTTCCAGGATTTGCGCCTGCACGGTGACATCGAGAGCAGTAGTGGGCTCGTCGGCGATGAGCAGGGCGGGTCGGTTGACGATTGCCATGGCGATCATCACGCGCTGACGCTGGCCTCCGGAAAGTTGATGCGGGTAGTCTCGCCAGCGGCGCTCGGGCGAGGGGATGGCGACTTCGCCCAGGGCGTCGATCGCGCGCTCGCGGGCTTGAGCGCGGGAGATGCGGGAGTCATGGGCGAGCACCGCCTCGGCAACCTGGTCCCCAACGCGCATAACAGGATTCAGTGCGGTCATCGGCTCCTGAAAAATCATTGAAAGTCGCATTCCGCGCAGGTCCTGTAAGTCGGTGGGACTGGCGGAGGTGATGTCGCGGCCTTCGAAGAGCACTGCGCCGGAGAGGCGCGCTTGTGGGGGGAGAAGTCCCATGATGGCCAGCGACGTTACGCTTTTGCCGGAGCCGGATTCA